>OJLW01000017.1_pt1 | contig 82272 bp, 79 predicted proteins | sample 1597021 | NCBI WGS metagenome assembly OJLW01 (sample SAMEA3904676, study PRJEB24821) | metagenome | biome: Builtin; feature: hospital; material: surface | place: USA | collected 2013-06-03
AAGAGGGCAACTCCTTAGCAGGGAGCCCCATTCGGCCGCTCTGGCACGTCTCCAGGCCTTTGCTCATCCTACCCAGTGCGCCCGCGACTTCCAAATAAAGCCCGTATAGTGGGCCGCATGAAGCTCAACACTGACCTCAAAGCCGGTGTCGCTACCCGCAGTGACCTGGGGCCCGCCGCAGCTGATCGCGCCGATTGGATCGTGTGGGCGCTCGTCGACATCGAGTCCTTCTCGCCCCGCCTGCTTCTCGACGCCCCCTTGTACCTCTCCCCCAAACACGCCGCACCCGAGCGCTTGCACACAGGCACGCTGCTCCTCGGCGTCCCGCTCGGGCAGATCCCCGGCGCGGATCTGGACGGGGTGGACCCGCGCCACCCGGGCAACGCTTCGGTCACCCCTACCGCGCCACTGGCGCTCACAGACGTTGCGTGCATCGTCGGCGTGGAGCGCGCAACAGTCAGGCGCGCGCAGGATGAGCTGCGTGGCACAGAACTCTCGCCCCAGTTCCATACCACCCCGGAACTCTTCTAGGCCCAGCTACACTGTGGGGCATGACACATCTTCCCCGCCCCGACATCGACGCTGACGGCCTGCTCGAGTACTCGGTCGTCTTCACTGACCGCTCCCTGAACCACATGTCGCAGAAGTTCATCTCCGCCGCCCAGGAGATGCTCACGCTGCTGACTTCTACCTACGGTGCCGACTCGGCCGCGCTCGTCCCCGCGGGCGGCACCGGCGCAATGGAAGCAGTGGCGCGCCAGCTCTTCCGGGGCAAGAAGGTGCTCATCTTACGCTCCGGCCTGTTTACTTTCCGCTGGAGCCAGATCATCGAGGCGGGCAAACTTACTGATTCCGTCCACGTGCTCAATGCGCAGCCGACCAGCCAGGATGCGCAGCCTGCTTTTGCGCCTCCGGCGTTGGAGGAGGTGCAGCGTGCCGTCGATAAGCATGCACCCGACGTGATTGTCACCGCGCACACGGAAACCGCGGCAGGCCTGAGCCTGCCGGACGACTACATCGCGGGCCTGGGAAGCATTGCGAAGGCGCACGGCGCGCTGTTCGTGCTTGACTGCATCGCGGCGGGCGCGGCCTTCCCCGACATGGCGGCGCAGGACATCGACGTGCTGGTCTCCGCGCCGCAAAAATCGTGGTCCGGCTCCCCTGGCACCGGTTACGTCATGCTCTCGGAGCGCGGCCGCGACGCGGTGCTTTCCAGCGACTCGGACTCGTTCACCCTGGACTTAAAGAAGTGGCTCGCGATTTTCGACGGCTACCGCGCAGGCCAGGCCGGCTACCACTCCACCCTGCCCACCGACACGATCCTGCACAACCTGGCTGTCATGAAGGAGTCGACGGAGGTCGGCTTGGACACGCTGGCAAGGAACCAGGAGACACTCGGCCGACTCGTCCGCGAGGCCGCCTACGAGCGCGGCTACCGCTCCGTGGCGGCCGAGGGCTTCGAATCGAACGGCGTGGTCGTGCTGTACGCGAACACCCCCGAGCAGCAGTCGGGCGCGGCTTTCACACCCCACGGCCTGCAGATCGCCTCGGGCGTACCACTGAAGATTGGGGAGGCGGAGGACTTTTCCACCTTCCGCATCGGCCTGTTCGGCCTGGATAAGTGGGCCGACCCGCAGGCCGCGGCCCAGCGCTTCATCGACGTGCTAGACGCGCTGTAAGTAGTTGGCGGAGACGAGGGGATTTGAACCCCTGGAGGTGTGACCCTCGCCGGTTTTCAAGACCGGTGCATTCGGCCGCTCTGCCACGTCTCCAACGGGTGCAAAGTCTACCGTATGGGCCCACCGACTCCGTTATCCTGGGTGGGCATGAAAGCAATTGCACTGACAGACCCAGATAATCCCCGCTCGCTCGCACTGACTGACGTGCCGGAGCCTTCGCTTGACGACGGCACCGTGCTCGTCCGCGTCACCGCCGCCGGCGTCAACCGCGCCGACCTCGTCCAGGCGCAGGGCAAGTACCCGCCACCACAAGGAGAGCCGGAAACGATCGGCCTGGAGTGCGCCGGCGTGATCGTGGACCCGGGCACCACGGACCGCAAACAAGGCGAAGAGGTCGGCTGCCTGCTCGCCGGCGGCGGCTACGCCGAGTACGTGGCCGTGCCGGAAGGCCAACTCACGCCGAAACCCAAGAACCTGAGCCTGGAGGAGACCGCCGCCGTGGTCGAGGTCGCCTGCACCGTGTGGTCCAACCTGGGCATGGTCGCCGGCCTCCAAGCGGGTGACAAGGTGCTCATCCACGGCGGTGCCGGCGGAATCGGCTCCTTCGCCATCCAGCTGTGCAAGGCGCTCGGCGCGGAGGTCGCCGTGACCGCAGGCAGCGAGGAGAAGCTCGACTACTGCCGCGAGCTCGGCGCCGACATCGGGATCAACTACCGCACCCAGGACTTCGCGGAGGAGCTGAAAGGCTGGGCCGACATCATCCTGGACGTGGTCGGCGGCGCGTACCTGGAGCAGAACATCAAGTCGCTGGCTGTCGACGGCCGCCTCGTCGTCATCGCGCTGCAGGGCGGACCCAAGGGCACCCTGTCGCTGGGGCGGATGATGCCGCGCCGCCAGTCCGTCCACGCCACCACGCTGCGCGCCCGCCCACGCCCGATGAAGGCGCGCATCGTCGCCGACACCGTGGAGCACGTCTGGCCGCTCATCGAGTCCGGAAAGATCGCGCCAAACGTGACCAAGACCTTCCCGCTCGCCCAGGCATCTGCTGCCCACGACTACCTCGATTCCGGTGCCCACACCGGAAAAGTCGTGCTCACGGTGGGTGAGTAACTTTTCGCCGAAAACTTAGGCCAGCGACGCGACGGTGCGGATGAGCTGCTCGATGTCGGTCTCGGTGTTGAAGGGGCCGAGCCCGATCGTCACCGCGCCGCCCATTTCGTCGACGCCCATGTCGGTGAGCAGCTGGCTCGGCCGCGCCAGGGTCGAGACGATCCCGTGGGCCAAGAGCCGCTGGTGCACCATTGTCGACGGCACGCCCTGCACCCCGAACATCAATCGGGGAATCCGCTCAATCGCCGAGCCTTCCGCCGCCTCACCGGACACGCCGACAATGTGCACGGCAGGCAGGGTACCCAAGAACGTGTCCAGGTCCTCGCGCAGCCGGTCAAAGTAGGTGGCGGTCTGCCCCATCGAATGTGTCAGGCGGTTGCGGCGGGTAGGTCTTCCCTGAGCACCCTCCACCAGCGAGGCGTAGTGCTCCACCACCGCGGGCACCCCGCCCGCCAGTCCCGCGGAAACCTCCATGTCGAGGGCGGCGGCGTCAAGGCGTCCAAACATCGCCTCGTCCCGGAAGACGAGCGCGCCAAGCTGCGGCCCGCCGAGCTCCGAGAGGTCAACGGCGAGGATGTCCGCACCCCAGGCGTCGAAGGTGATCGGTTTGTAGGGGGCGTACGAGGTGACGTCGACAAGCACCCAAGCCCGCGAGCGCTCCCGCACCCGCTCCACGATCTCACCCACGCCGATGATGGTGCCGAGCTCGGGGTGCGCCGCGGGTACGGAGACCAGGCGCGTCGCGCCGTCGACAAGCTCGGCGAACTGCCAAGCGGGCAGATCACCCGTGGCCAGGTCGGCCTGCGCGAACCGTGTCGGCGCGCCGATGCGGCGCAGCGCCTCAGTCAGCTGCGGGCGATCCACCCGGTTGAGCACGAGCGCCGAATCGTGCCGGAAGAGGGGCTTGAGCGCCACCGCCAGCGACATATACAGCGCAGGCAAGCTCGGGCCCAACACGACGCGCCCCGGGGTCGCCCCGACCAAGTCCGCGACCGCAGACCGCGCCTGCTGCACGTAGGACTCGCCCTCCGGACGCCCCAGCGAGACACGGGAGTGCGAACCCGAGCCCGGCTCCGGCGGCGCGACCGAGGCAGACAGGCGGAACGAGCGGGCCACCGCCGCGGACACCCGCTCCGGGATCTGCGGCGCATCATGGGCGTTGAGGTAGGTCCAACCGTCACCCAGCGAGGTGTACAGCCCGCGCACACTCGCAACATCGAACGCCATGCCACACCCCTCTACTTTGCATCGACGGCATGAGAACGCACCCAATTATGCCCGGTTGTCCCCCGGCGCGCACACTGCCTGCTCCGGGGCAAAAAGCTGCAAAGCGGCCAGTTGACGCTAGGGTGAGAAAGGTGCAGGACTTTCAACAACTCCGCGCGGACGTCACGCGCATGACCAGCGACGCAGACCACGACACCCCACCGTCGAAGTCGAAGACGATGGGCATGGCCTTCAACGACCTGGTACGCGGTTGGGGCCAATACGAGCTCTGGCTGCAGCTGGGTTGGCAGGACATCAAGCAGCGCTACCGCCGCTCCACGCTCGGTCCGTTGTGGATCACCATCGCCACCGGTGTGATGGCGCTCGCCCTGGGTCTGCTGTACTCCATGCTCTTCCAGATCGAGATTCGCGAGTTCCTCCCGCACGTCACCGTCGGCTTCATCGTCTGGGGTTTCATCTCCGGGTGTGTCAAAGACGGGGCGAACGTCTTCATCGAAAACGAGGGACTGATCAAGCAGCTGCCCTCCGCCCTTTCGGTGCACGTCTACCGCCTGGTGTGGCGCCAGTTGCTGTTCTTCGCCCACAACGTTGTCATCTGGGTGCTGCTGGTCATCATCTTCCGCATCCCGCTGACCTGGCAGACGCTGCTCGCCGTGCCCGCGATGCTCTTGCTCGTGCTCAACGGGGTGTGGGTGACCATGCTCTTCGGCATCATCGCCACGCGCTTCCGCGACGTCGCCCCACTGCTCGAGGCGCTCGTGCAGCTGCTGTTCTACGTCACCCCGATCGTGTGGACGACCCAGACGCTCAAGGAGCAGGGCGGTGACGTCGCTAAGCGGGCCCTGCTCGCGGAGATCAACCCGCTCTACCACTACTTGGAAATCGTGCGCGCCCCCATGATTGACCAGCCGGTAGCCGCCTACCACTGGGGCATCGTCGGCATCTGCACCCTCATCGGCTTAGGGGTTACCCTGCTGGCGATGCGCCAGATGCGCTTCCGCGTGCCGTACTGGGTCTAAGAAGGAGTCCACAAATGGTTTCTATCGACACCTACAACGCCTGCGTCGACTTCCCCATCTTCGACGCTAAGTCCCGCTCGCTGAAGAAGGCCGTCATGTCCTCGGCCGGCGGCAAGATCGGCAAGAACGCCTCCAACACCGTGGTCGTCGAGGCGCTCAAGGACATCAACCTCCACCTGCGCGAGGGCGACCGCGTCGGCCTGGTCGGCCACAACGGCGCCGGCAAGTCCACGCTTTTGCGCCTGCTCTCCGGCATCTACGAGCCGACCCGCGGCGTCGCCGATGTGCGCGGCCGCGTCGCGCCCGTCTTCGACCTGGGCGTGGGCATGGACCCGGAGATCTCCGGCTACGAGAACATCATCATCCGCGGCCTCTTCCTCGGCCAGACCCGCAAACAAATGAAGGCCAAGATGGATGAAATCGCGGAGTTCTCCGAGCTCGGCGACTACCTCAGCATGCCGCTGCGCACCTACTCCACCGGCATGCGCGTGCGCCTCGCCCTCGGCGTGGTCACCTCCATCGAGCCAGAGATTTTGCTTCTCGACGAGGGCATCGGCGCCGTCGACGCCGCCTTCATGGCCAAAGCACGCGTCCGGTTGGCCGAGATGGTGGAGCGCTCCGGCATCCTGGTCTTCGCCTCGCACTCCAACGACTTCCTCGCCCAGCTGTGCAACACCGCCCTGTGGGTGGACAAAGGCGAGATCCGGCAGGCGGGCCTGGTCTCGGACGTGGTGGGTGCCTACGAGGGGCCGGAAACCGGCGAGTACGTCGCGGAGCTGGTGGAGCGTTTCCACGGGGAAGAAGCCTAGACGCTGCCCTCTGCGTCGTTGCCATAGTGTGCGTCGATCATCCACGTTCCACGCTGTCGGAATGCCGGGATGGTGCCCCTCGCCGCCTTATTTGAGGCTGCAGAGCCAGAAACCCCATTCGCTTTTGCCCACTCCGATAGGCGAATCACCTTCGGCGCGGTGATGAGCGTAATACGTTTGTTCAGGGACTCGATGAGTTGCCGCGCGATGAGCGTGCTCAGCGCTGAATAATCACCACTTACTGGATAGCCGCGGAACACTGGGTAGTAGTGGCGCTCTTTTCCTTTGTTCGGAATGATGATGGGCGGCGCCCCTAACTCCAAGAGTTGTTGATTGATAATGACGCGCCCTACGCGTCCATTGCCGTCTGAGAATGGGTGGATGGTTTCAAATTCTGCGTGGAACCGCGCGACGCGATCGATGAAATAGTTCTCATCCTCGTAGTACTCAGTGATGATGGTCTCTACCAGCCGGTCTACGTACTCAGGATTAGCACCCATATGTGCCCCTACTCGTACCCATTCTCCCCGCCGACGGAACCGACCAGCCCAGTCATCGTTGATACCGCGAAGCAACATGCCATGCAGTCGCAGAATGAGGTTTGCATCGAGCTTACCGACGCCTCGAATTAGTTCCTCAGTCACCTCAGCCAGGTTCTTAGCCTCAAAGATTTCCCGCACATCGTGCGCTCTAGCGGTGAACCCCGCCAGGATGTTCTCGGTGTCTTCCAAAGTCAAAGTGGAATTCTCAATGGCGTTCGAGTTATACACCGACTCCGCCACCTCTGCGCGTGCGATCTCCGCGATGGCCTCGGGGTTGTCTTCCCGTAACGCGGCATACCTATCAAGAAGACCGTCGATTTTTGAGGTGGTCCGTGCGTTCAGCATGTCAATATTCTACAAGTATCCGTGAAAAGTCACGGAATATAAACTGTTTTCACGGAAACTTGCCAATCCAGAGCCGCCGACTGACTCTCATTGCTGGATTTTTAAAATTCATAGTCCTATGCGACCATATCCCCAGCGCACAGCATCACAATATGGGGGTATAGAATCCCATTCCACTTCCGCTGCCCCCCGAAGTTTCCTAATCTAATAAGGAACCTGAACAACAGGCCTCATTCTCTCTCAAAGGAGTCGCTCATGAAGCGCTTTGCTGCCGGCGTTGTTGCCGCTGCTACTGCACTGTCCCTGTCCACTGGCGTTGCCTCTGCACAGACCGAAGGTGATTGGGAAGATCTTGGCACACTGATCGGCGCTGCGGTGATCGGAGAGGTAAACGGTTACTCCCAGCCTCACAAGGCTTCCACCGAGACCAGCTCGGATGCCATAAATGATATGGACTCTGACGCAGCTCGCGGCTCCGCTAAAGCCCATGTTGACTTCAACACGTCTTCGTGGCAGAACGACGCAAAAAATGGCTACGCTTTGGGCACCACCGCTGACATCCTCTGGGGCCTTGGCATCGCCGCCGCCATCCTCGGCGCTGCGTACACCGCAGTTCAGAACGGCCTCGTCCCGGGCGTTTCCCTTCCGTTCTAACCTGAGCGTCTAAAGCTTGTTGCTTTACACTCTTCCAGCTCCAGTCCTTTATGGGCTGGAGCTTTTGCGTTATTGAGCAAGCTTTACCCCCCTTAGGCCCGTTCGGGCTTGCAGGCAAGCGCGTGACGCTCGCGGCAATATTCACATTTTGTTTCCCCTTCTGTGGAGTGCGGTAGATTCACTTTCAATACTTTTACTCATCTCTCAAGGAGCTTTCCATAAAGCGATTCCCCGCTGCAGCTGTGGCAGCCGCCACCGCACTGTCCCTGTCCGTTGCACCTGCCACTGCTGCTGAGAAGGGGTCTTCAGAGGTCTCCGAAGCTGAGGTGTTCGGCTACATCGTGAAGCAAGGATGAGGAGGGCAGCAGCAGCGACTCCAGCAAGGAAGGACAGGAAAAGGAGAAGAGTTCCGTTGAGGATTTTCAGAGGAACCTTGAGACTGCTGCGTCCGTCAAGGACTTCGCTATCTCCTCGTTGAAGAATGACACTGCCAAAGAGTACCCGATGGGGACCACCGCTGAGATCCTCGTTAGTGCCTCCATCGCTGCTGCTGTGCTCGGTCTCATTGCCGCTGTGGTCAACCGCGTGAACTCCGGTTTCCTCAAGATTCCAGGCTTCAACGCCTTAACCTTCGCCACCTCCATCTCACACACCTCAGTTCGGTAGTTGAGTGGCAGAATGGAAGGCATGACTGCCACCCTGTCTCCGGCCGGAGAAACGGCCGCTGTAATCGTCACCCACCAGCGCGTGGATCTGCTCCGCCATTCCCTGGAGCAGGTGGTGCGCCAGACGCACCCGGTGCAGTGGGTGATCGTGGTGGACAACGGCGCAGAGGACCAGGTCAAGGAACTGCTGGAAGAGCTCGCGGGGGAGCGCGCCGTCTACCTACCCAGCCACACGAACTTGGGCGGCGCGGGCGGCTTCGCCTACGGCTTTCTCCACGCGCTCGCGCTCGGCGCGGACGCGATCTGGTGCGCGGATGACGACGGCCGCCCCGCCGACGAGCACGTCCTTGCCGAGCTCTACCGGGTAGCTCAAGCACACGAACTGCACGAGGTGAGCCCGATCGTGGCGAATATCGACGCCCCCGAAAAGCTCGCCTTCCCACTGCGTCAGGGCACGGTGTGGCACAGGCGCGTCGACGAGCTGGAGGGCGACTTCCTCCCCCAGTACGCCTCGCTGTTTAACGGCGCGCTGATCAGCGCAAAGACCATGGAGCGCATCGGCGTGCCGGACTACCGCCTGTTTATCCGCGGTGACGAGGTGGAGTACCACCGCCGCCTCGCCCAGTCGGGCCTGAAGTACGGTACGGCGCTGACCACCAGCTACCTGCACCCGGACGGCTCTGGCGAGTTCCACCCGATCATGGGCGGGCGCGCGCACGCACAGTGGCCGGACAACCCCACGAAGCGCTACTTCACCTACCGCAACCGCGGCTACATCATCAACCAGCGGGGGATGAAGAAGATGCAGCTGCAGGAGGTAGTTCGCTTCGGCTGGTTCTTCCTCATCGAGCGCAAAAACCCGCGGGAATTCTTCCAGTGGCTCAAGCTTTTGCGCCGCGGGGCGCGCGAGGACTTCCGACGCCCCTAGCGCGGGTCCTGCTCGGCGATGATCTTTGTTTCTTCCTTAAAAATCACGCGGCGCTGCAGCACAAAGTTCGTCACGGTGGCCACGCCCTGCGCGATGACGAAGGAGATGCCGTCCTTCCACGGGTTCGTGTCGATGCCCATGGCGATCAGTGGGTCCTCCGTCCAGCGATACAGCAGGAGCTGCACCACAAAGGTCACCGCGTAGAGGAAGAAAACCGCGCCCGCCTTCTTGGCGTTGACCTCGGCCTGGAAGGCGAATTTGGAGTTGAGCAGGTAGGCGGTCAGCGTGCCGAAGACCCAGCCGACGGCTTTAGCCATATCGCGCTGGGTGCCGACGAGCTCAGTGAGCGAATACGTGATGCCAAAGTCAATGACCGCGCAGCCGATACCGATGATCAAAAACGGCACGAGCTGCTTGAATACTGCGGAAGAGGAAGACACGGGCGCTTAGTCTACCCGTGGAGCAGCTCGCGCAGAATTTCCAGCCGGTCAACCGCTGACAAATCTCCCACGAACGCCTCGCCCGCACGGCTCAGCGTGAACACCTCGTCGGCGTCCGTGTCCTCCCAGCCCAGGGCCCGCATGAGGCTGAGCACCAAGCGCCGCGTCGTCGGACAATCCTCGAAGCACGCCATCGCCAGCACGTGTACCCAGAAAGCATCGCTCGTTTTGCTTCTCGACGCCGGAACGAGCCCCGCCAGCCGCGCCCGCTCCCCCGCAGGCAAGGAGCGCTCCCCGTCTGCGAGCACCTGCAGGAGCGGCACGAAGTCGAAAGACTCGGCGCGCCTGATGACGTCGCGCACCTCGGGTCGCACCGTGCTTCCTGTCAGGTCTAGGTCCACCTCGTTGCCAGCGAAGGAGCCGTCGCCGGCGACGCAGACGGGGCCGTCGCTGCCGCCGGGGTAGACGTCGGCAAGCAGCATGGTGAACTGCCACAGACCCCAGGTGAAGGTGGCGGTGTCGCCGGGGGACGTGAGGACGTCGACAAGCAGGCCCTGGCTTGGCGAACCAACCGTCTCCGTGATGCCGAAGAGGGCGGCGACGAGCTCGCGGCACTGCTCGATCGTGGTGGAGGAGTCGAGGCCAACCCAGCGGTAGACCTCCTCGTCGGAGGTGAGCGCAATACGCACCATGAGCGTGGCGCCGGGTGAAAGTTGAATCACCGGCGCCAGGTGCTCCGTATATAGCGTGCTGCCCATGGCGCCCACAATAGAGGTTTTTCGCGCGCGCTATGGTGAGTCGCATGAGGAAGCACTACAAAGGCGACGACCCGGACGCAATCCACGAGGCAGCCCAGCGCGTCGACGCGCCCCTGTCGGATTTCATGGTGCGGCTGTTCGTCGAAGAGCTGCCGTTCGTGGATTCGGTGGGCCGCGGGCGCATCTACGAGCTGCTGCGCGAGCACAAAGAGGCAGGTAAACCCGTCATCACCTCGCAGGAGGAGCTGCCGGAGGAGATCAGGCAGATCATGGACCTGTAAAGAATCTGTCTAAGATCACACCTTTCAATACCGGAAGTTCCACGCGTTGTGGGTAGGCTCGAACACGAAGAAGCTTTTCCACCTTTAGTTTGATCAGAAGCGGAGATATGGAACTTCACACCGAACTGAAATCCCTCTACGGCTGGGGCCGCACCGCCCCGTCGACGGCGCACGTCGTCTCCACCCCGGACGTGGACACCATCGCGAAGGCCGTGCAGGTCGCGGCCGAGAGCGGCCGCGGCGTCATCGCCCGCGGCATGGGCCGCTCCTACGGCGACCCGGCGCAGAACGGCGGCGGACTGGTCGTCGACATGCAGCCGCTCAACCAGATCCACTCCATCGACCCGGACACCGGCATCGTGGACGTCGACGCGGGCGTGACCCTGGACCAGCTGATGAAGGCAGCACTGCCCTACGGGCTGTGGGTCCCCGTCCTGCCCGGCACGCGCCAGGTCACCATCGGCGGCGCGATCGGCCCGGACATCCACGGCAAGAATCACCACTCCGCCGGCTCCTTCGGCGACCATGTGCTCTCCATGGAGCTTTTGGTTGCCGACGGGCGCGTGCTCCACCTCGAGCCAGAGGGCGAAACCTCTGAGCTGTTCTGGGCCACCGTCGGCGGCATGGGCCTGACCGGCATCATCCTGCGCGCACGCATCCAGATGACGTTCACGGAGACCGCCTACTTCATCTCCGACACGGTGCGCACCAACACGCTCGACGAGACGATCGAGGAGCACTCCCACGGCCAGGAGGAGGGCTACACCTACTCTTCCGCGTGGTTCGACGCGATCTCCGCGCCGCCGAAGACGGGCCGCTCCACCATCTCCCGCGGCTCGCTGGCCACCCTGGACCAGCTCAAGGAGTACGCGCCGAAGCTGGCGAAGGACCCGCTGAAGTTCAAGGCCCCGCAGCTGATGACGGTGCCGGACATCTTCCCGTCCTGGACCATGAACAAGCTGACGCTGTCCGCCATCGGCGAGGCGTACTACATGATGGGCTCGCCTTCGAAGAACGACATCCTGAACCTCACGCAGTTCTACCAGCCGCTCGACCTGATCGGCGAGTGGAACCGCGGCTACGGTTCTGCCGGCTTCCTGCAGTACCAGTTCGTGGTGCCCACGAACGCGGTCGAGCCGTTCAAGGACATCATCTACCAGATCCAGTCCTCCGGCCACTACACGGCGCTGAACGTGTTCAAGCTGTTCGGCGAGGGCAACCGCGCGCCGCTGTCCTACCCGATGAAGGGCTGGAACGTGTGCGTGGACTTCCCGATCCGCGACGGGCTCAACACCTTCCTCGACCGCCTCGACGACCAGGTCATGGAGTTCGGCGGCCGCCTCTACCTGGCCAAGGAGTCCCGCACCAGCGCCGAGAAGTTCCACAAGATGTACCCGGAGCTCCCCGGCTGGCTGAAGACCCGCAACGAGATCGACCCGACCGGCGTTTTCGCCTCCGACATGTCCCGCCGCCTCGAGCTGCACTAGAAAGGAACCCCAATGCTGAACGCAGTTGGCCAAGCCCAGAACATCTTGCTGCTCGGCGGCACCTCGGAGATCGGCCTCGCCATCGTCACCGAGCTCGCCTCCCGCGGCGGCAACCCCACCGTCACCCTCGCCGCGCGCAAGGGCTCGCCGCGTATCGACGCCGCGGTGCAGGAAGTCTCCGCCGCCGGTGCCTCCAAGGTGCGACTCATCGACTTTGACGCCACCGACTTCGACTCCCACCCGGGTGTGATCGACGCTGCCTTCGAGGACGGCGACGTGGACGTCGCCATCGTGGCCTTCGGCACGCTTGGCGACCAGGAGCAGCTCTGGCAGGACCAGGCCGCCGCCGTCGCCTCCGCCCAGACCAACTACACGGCCCCGATCTCGGTGGGCGTACTTTTGGGCCAAAAGTTTAAAGCCCAAGGTCACGGCACCGTTATCGCGATGAGCTCGGTGGCCGGCCAGAAGGTGCGCCGCTCCAACTTCGTCTACGGTGCCTCCAAGGCCGGCATGGACGGCTTCTATCTCCAGCTCGGCGAGGCGCTCCGGGATTATGGCGTCAACGTCACCGTGGTCCGCCCGGGCCAGGTGCGCACCAAGATGACCGAGGGCCTCGACGAGGCACCGCTGACCGTGGACAAAGAAGAGGTCGCGCAGGCCGCGGTGGAGGCCGCGCTCGGCGGCAAGTCCAACGTGTTTGTGCACAAGCTCTTCGGCCCGATTTCCATGGTGCTCAAGGCCATCCCGGCGCCGATCATGCGGAAGCTGAGCTTCTAGTCATTCGCCCGGCCGGTTTCCGCGATCACCTTCTCGCGGAGCCGGCCGGAAACAACAACGGCACCAACACAGCCGACCAGGGCGAGCGCGATGAGCGCGCCGAAGAACAGTACGGTTGCGATCCCGTCGGGCGTTGCCCCGACCATGGCCAGGCCGACGAGCGCGCCTTGCCCAAATCCCAGCAGCGCTGCGACCACCATCGGCACCCCAATTTCGCGCACCGCAACTTTTGTGTGAAAAGTTGGTGCCGCACCGATGAAGTGGAGCGACTTGGTCAGCTGCTTCTGCTCCACCACCGCGAGCGCCTGCGTCAGCAGGGTGAACAGCACCAGCAGTACCGCGCCGAAGAGCACCGTGATGGCGATGCCCTTGGGCAAATCTTGCACGATGAGCGCCTCCTCGGGGGCCACCTCACTTTCCGCGATGCCCTGGAATGCCCCGGCCACCCCGGCAGTGAACGCGACAAAGAACAGCGCGCTGCACCTGCGCCACGTGTTCTTTGCGCCGCGGCCCACTCGGCGCGTCGCTACGTAGTTGTACGCGCCTGGGATTCGGTAGCTGAAGCGCGCCACAATCTGGATCACTCCGACGGCGATCAGCGTATTCACCACCAAGAACCCGATGAAGACGACGAGCGCCACCAGGACGTCCGCGAAATCGGCCTCCGGCGCGACCGGGTGCCGAGCAAGCCAGATGTACAGCGCGATTGCTGCGGCGACGGCGCACACGGTCGTGATTGCCTTCTGCCCGGGGTGCGGCACGCGCTTGGTCACGCCGAGCGGTGTGACCGCCACCTGCTGCAGCGCGCGCCACACGGAGCCCGCGGCGAGCAGCGCGACGGCCGTCCACGCGATCGGCACGACCCACCAGGTGAACATTTCCCAGGTGCCGATCTGCGTCCCCTGAAAGGAAAGCGCTGACCAGGCTGGCACGCTCGCTAGGTACGCCACCGTACCGATGCTCAGCCCAACGAGGGCTCTGCGCAGCGCCTCCAGGATCATCATGCCGCGTACCTCACCTGCGGTCGCGCCGACGAGCCTTAACACCGCGAGCTGTTGCTCGCGCCCGCTCAGGTCCGCCCGCGCCGCCTGTGTGAGCAGGGTGAGCAGGGTGGGGACGAGCAGCGCGCACGCGAAGAGCGCGAGCCCGATGTAGAGCAGCGGGATGTCGATGTCGCCGCCGAGGTTCGGGTATTGCCTGTCGCGCTGAACAAACATCCAGGTGCCGCCGGCGAGTGTGCACAGCATCCACGTGGCCACCGCCAGCGCGGCCACGGAGAGCTTGCGCACCCAGCGCTCGCCGGAGCCCCTTTGAGAAGAGGCCTCTTTGGAGCGCACCCTCGTTGCCGTCATCAGTGTGGTCGCACTCATGCCGCCACCTCCGAGTGGATCAGGCCGTCGCGGATCTCGATGCGCCGGTTGCACCAGGCCGCGATCTTCGGGTCGTGCGTGACCAAGACCAGGGTGACGCCGAACTTTTGCGCCACTGCGACGATCTCCTGCATCACCTCGTGCCCGGTCGCCTGGTCGAGGGCCGCGGTCGGTTCGTCGGCGAAGACCACTTTCGGCGGACCCGCCAAGGCTCGTGCAATCGCGACCCTCTGCACCTGCCCGCCCGAGAGCTGGCCTGGAAACCTTGAGACAAAGTTCCCCAAGCCGAGCCTCGTAAGCATTTCCTCGGCCTGCTCGTGGGCGTCTTTCCTCGGGGTGCCCCGCATGATCTGGGGCAGCGCGACGTTTTCGGTGGCGGTGAGCTCGGGCAAAAGCTGTCCGTCCTGGAAGATGAAGCCGAAGTGGTTGAGGCGGAGTGAGGAACGCGCGGCGTCGTCAAGCGCTGCGATGTTCTTGCCCTCGAAAAGTACCTGCCCGGAGTCCGGGGTGAGCACGCCGGACATGCAGTGCAGCAGCGTCGACTTGCCGGAGCCTGATGGTCCCATGATGGCCACGGATTCGCCGGCGGGCACGTTCAGGCTCACGCCTTCGAGCACGCGTTGTTGGGTGAATGATTTCGTGATGTCTTGCAGTTCGAGCATGCTTCCATTCAACTTTTGGCCGAAAAGTTTCACCATGGTGCTCGCGCCCGAAAACGGGTAGTGCTAGCACTACCTCGCTAGTCTATGCATCTATGAGGTGGAGAAAACGAGCCAACCACGAGGAGAGTGCAGCGAAACGCGTGCACCAGCTGACAGCGTCTCGTCGCAAGATCGCCGAGGCGTACGAGGTCGAGCGGCTGCGCATCGAGCGCGACCTGCACGACGGCGCGCAGCAGCACTTCGTCGCCGCCGCGATGAAGGTCGGCGAGGCAAAGCTCGATGCTGAGGGGAACACCCTCGCGCTTCTCGACGCCGCCGCCACCGACCTCAAGCGCGGCCTCGAAACCCTCCGCCGCACCGTCCACGGCATCCACCCCACCGAACTGACCGACCGGGGACTCGTCGCCGCCGTGGAATCAGCAGCTTCCCAGTACGGCCCCCACGTGCGCGTCCGCGCGCCGCACCCGCTGCCCGCGATCGACGCGTCCGTGCTCGCCGCCGCCTACTTCTTCACCACCGAGGCGCTCACCAACGCCGCGAAGTATGCGGAAGGACACCCAGTGAACGTCCTGATTACCTGCGACGACACGCTCAACGTGGTGGTCACGGACCAGGGCGACGGGGGCGCGGAGTTTCTCCCCGGCCGCGGGCTCGACGGGATGCGCGAGCGCGTCGCCGCATTCGGCGGCACCCTCGAGCTGAACTCGCCGGTCGGCGGCCCGACCTCGGTTGCCGCGCGCATCCCGCTGCTGCTCTTCCGCGGCGAAAGCGGGGTGGGCGCGTGAAGATCGTGGTTGCAGACGACTCTGCCCTGCTGCGCGAAGGCGTCGCCGGCCTGCTCACCCGGCGCGGCCACGACATCGTCGGGGAAGCTTCAAGCGCCGACGAGCTGATCTCGCTTATCGACGCCGCGCCCCTGCCCGACCTTGTCATCACCGATGTCCGCATGCCCCCGCACATGCGCGACGATGGACTCACCGCTGCCCTTCAGCTCCGCCAACGCCACCCGGGCTTAAACGTGCTGGTCCTGTCGCAGTACGTGGCCGCGCCCTATGCTCGCGAACTTTTCGGCCAAAACTTTGGCGGCGGCACCGGCTACCTTCTCAAGGACCGGGTCGCCGAGGTTGCCGACTTCATCGCCACGTGCGAGACCGTCGCCGACGGCGGGGTAGTCATCGACCCGGAGGTGGCCAGTTCGCTGATGCACACCAGCGCCCCGTGGCTGCGCGAGCTTTCTCCGCGGGAGCGCGAGGTCCTCGAACTCATGGCGGAGGGGCTGTCCAACGCCGACATTTCGGCCAAACTTTTCCTCTCTTCGGCGGCCGTGGCCAAGCACGTCTCCAGCATCTTCTCCAAGCTGGGGCTCACCCCGGACGAGGACAACCGGAGAGTCCGCGCGATCCTGATGTTCCTCTCCGAGCGAGGTGTGGACTAGTGGCTCACCGAGTTGTGCGAAACTAGAGGGCATGACCACGACAGCTACCGTTGAGGAGACCCCGGAGGGTCTGCGCACCACTGGCTACGCCCCGGATCCGCTTTCCGCGCAGCAGACTCTCATTCGCACGCTTCTTGCTGGCGGGCTCGCGGCGTGCGCCACCACGCTCGTCTGGTTCGTGCTGCACTCGGTGTCCCTGCCCGCCTACAACACCTCCATGGCGATTCGTGCGCTGTCCTCTGCCGGCTCGCTGATCGTGCTCATAGTGAGTCTGGTCTGCGTGGTCCTCTGGCTGCGCGGCACCCGGAAGTGGTTCAACGGCATCATCATGCACCTCACGGCACCCGCCCTGGTGGTCACTGCGCTGGGGATCCCGCTGTCCGCGACCCGCCTGTGGCTCGACGGTATCCAGGTAGACCAGGGATTTCGCACCCAGTTTTTGTCGCGGATGACGGAAACGGCCGCCAACGCGGACATGAACTACGTGGACCTGCCGTCCTTCTATCCCATTGGCTGGTTCTGGCTGGGTGGGCGCGTGGCGGACCTGCTCGGCGTGCCGGGCTGGGAGGTCTTCCAGCCCTGGGCGCTGATTACGCTGGCGGCAGGCGCGGCGATGCTAGTGCCGGTGTGGCAGAAGATTGTCGGCTCGCTGCCGATCGCCTGCGCGATCGCCACCTTCACCACCGCGGTCGTGCTGACGGAGACGCCGGATGAGCCCTACGCGGCGCTCGTCGCCATGTTCTTCCCCGCCGCCACGGTGATTACGTACCGCGCGCTGCTCGGCTCGCGCAACGCGATCATCTTCATGGCGCTCTACCTGGGAATCTCCGCCAGCTTCTACACGCTATTTACCGCCATTGCCGCGCTATTTGTGGTGACGATGGCGTTTCTGGTCGCCTTCCTGACCACCAGCGATGCGCGCCCTATTATCCGCCTGCTGATCATCGGCGTGTCCTCCTTGGCGATTGCCGCGCTGACCTGGTGGCGCTATATTTTCGCGGTGCTTTCGGGCAACTACGAGGTCCAGTCCACGGCGAACCACTTCCTGCCGGAGGAGGGCACCGTCTTCCCGCTGCCCTTCTTCTCCTTCTCCATCATTGGCCTGCTGTCGCTGCTGGGCATGATCTTTATCGTGATGCGCGCCGGCGAGCGTGAGGTGGCGTCGCTAGGCGTAGGCGCGATCGTCTGCTACGTGTGGTGCCTTGCCTCGATGGCGGCGACGCTGCTCGGCACCTCGCTGTTGGGCTTCCGCGTCGAGGTGCTGATCATCTTGCTGTTCATCACCGCCGGCATCCTCGCGGTGTCCGACATCATCCTGGTGGGGCTGGACTACTTCTTCCCCTCCCGCTTCAACCTTGCGACGAATCAGACCATTATCGCGATCATCGCGATTGTGGTGACGTCCGCCTGCCTGCATTACGTGCAGCAGATCCCCTCGGAAAACGAGTCCCACATCGACCAGGCCTACGCCGACACGGACGGCTACGGCGAGCGCGCCGACCGCTTCCCGACCGACGCCGCCCAGTACTACGACGAGATCACCGAGCTGCTCACATCCCACGGCTACCAGCCGAACGAGGCGGTGATCTACACCGACGAGATTAACTACATGGCGTATAACCCCTACTTCGGCTTCAACGCGTTTACCAGCCACTACGCCAACCCGCTCGGCGAGTTCGATCTGCGCAACGAAGAACTCATCGCCTGGTCGCAGCTGTCCTGGGACGACCCGGAGGCGCTCACAGAAACCATCGACGACTCCAAGTGGGCCCCGCCCGTCGCCTTCATCTTCCGCGGCGACGTCGAGGAGCCCGGCGAAGGCTATAAGACGCACGTGGCGCACGACATTTTCCCCAACGAGCCGAACGTGCGCTACGAGGGCCTGTTCTTCAACGCGGAAGCCTTCGATAACGACGAGTGGGACGTGGAACAGATCGGCCCGTTTGCGGTAGTGGTGCGTACATAACGGGGCAGTCACAGTAAGGTGACTTCACGTGGCAACTGTTACTGATGTGCAATCCAAGGCTCCCCAGTCGCTGATTAACACGGCGATTGTGTCGGGCATCCTCGCCTTCGCGCTGCTCGTCCTCACCCCTTTCCTGCCGGTCAACCAGGTCCAGTCCAAGGTGTCCTGGCCGCAGAACGACACGGTGGCGTCGGTAAACGCGCCGCTGATCTCGCTGGCCCCGCAGGACGTGTCGCTAACGATCCCGCTCAGCGCCGTCGATGAGCTGCGCGAAGGCCAGTCAACCATCCTGTCGACGCTGCCGGAATCCTCCGAGGACGCGACCTACCGCGGCCTCTTTGTCACCTCCCCCGACGGCGGCCTGGTGGTCTCCGCCCTCGACGAAGTCGTCTTCGAGCTCAGCGCCGAAGAGGTCCGCGCCCTACCGCGCGAGGCCGTCCTCGAGGTCCGCCAGACCAACGAGGGCATGACCGTCGCCATCCCGGGCACCACCTTCGTGGAGGAGTCCGAGGATGACTACCGCCCGCAGTTCACCGGCCTATACACCGAGCTCAAGCCCGAGGCCTCGGGCATGCTTATCGACGCCGGCCTCAACGCCTCCGTCGACATCAACTCCCGGTTCACCTCCTCGCCCACCCTGGTCAAGCTCATCGCCATGTGCGGCGGACTCATCGCCGCGCTGATCGGGCTGTGGGCGCTGCGCCGCCTGGACCGCTACGACGGGCGCAACCTGCCCGCTTTTGGTTCCCGCTGGCGCACCTTCACCGCGCTCGACGGCGTGGTCGTGGCCATCCTCGGCTTCTGGCACGTCTTCGGCGCGAACACTTCCGACGACGGCTTCCTGCTCACCATGGCGCGCGTGGCCACCGAGTCGGACTACATGGCGAACTACTACCGCTGGTACGGCGTGCCGGAGGCCCCCTTCGGCTCCCCGTTCTACGACATCCTCTCACTGCTCTCGTACGTGACCACCGCGTCGATGTGGATGCGCCTGCCAACGCTCGCCGCGGCTCTGTTGACGTGGTGGATCCTCTCGCGCGAGATCCTGCCGCGCCTGGGCACTGCAGTAGCTGACCGCCGCATGGCGCACTGGACGGCCGCCTTCATCTTCCTGGCCTTCTGGCTGCCCTACAACAACGGCACGCGCCCGGAACCGATCATCGCGCTCGGCATCATCACCACGTGGGCGCTGTTTGAGCGCACCATCGCCACCGATCGCCTCGCGCCCGCCGCGTGGGGCACGGTCACTGCGGCGATCACGCTCGCGTGCGGCCCGACCGGCCTTGCCGCGGTCGGCGTGTTCCTCGTGTGCCTGCCGCAGGTCTTCCGCATCATGAACGCGCGCCGCCACATCGCGCCCGGCCTGGCGTACGTCGCTGTCTTCCTGGGCGCGGGACTGGCTGTTTTCGTCCCGGTGTTTAAGGACCAGACGCTGGCGACCGTGCTGGAGGCGACCGCGGTGCGCTCCGAGGTCGGACCGGCGCTCGAGTGGTACTCGGAGTGGGTGCGCTACGGCACGCTGTTCCAGCAGTCTGTCGACGGCTCGATGACGCGCCGCTTCCCTATGTTCGTCTTCCTCTTCTGCCTCATCCTCATCGGGTGGGCGGTCACCCGCTTCGGCAAGGTGCCGGGCGTGACCAAGGACGTCACCGGCCGCATGCTCTACATCGTGGGGCTGGCCACCTTCTTCCTCATGTTCACGCCCACGAAGTGGACGCACCACTTCGGTATCTACGCAGGTATCGGCGGCGCGGTCGCGGCCCTCGGTGCGGTGGTGCTCTCGCACATCGCGCTGCAGTCCAAGCGCAACCGCACCCTCGCCATTGCGGCGGTCTGCTTCCTCATGGCGATGACCCTGGCCGGGTGGAACGCCTGGTGGTACGTCTCCTCCTTCGGTGTGCCGTGGTGGGACAAGACGGTCCAGCTCAAGGGCGTGGAGGCGAACACGATCATGCTCGCCATTTCCCTGCTCATCGCACTGGTGGGTGTCATCCAGTCCTTCCGCAAGGACCAGACCGAGTACAAGGTGGGCGGCAAGTGGGTCGGCATCATGTCGGCACCGATCGCGGTGATGGCGATCGCCATGGTCGCGTTTTCCTGCCTCACCTTCGTCAAGGCATTCGCCTCCCAGGCGCCGGCGTACTCGGTGGGCATGGGCAACGTGCGGAGCTTTGCAGGCAACCACTGCGCCCTGGCCAACGAGGTACTGCTGGAGGAGGACACGAACGATTCCTTCCTCACGCCAATCGACGGCGTCCCGCTCGGCCGCTCCCTCGACGCAGGCAGCGAGTCCCGCGGGTTCACCCCGGACGGCGTGCCTGCCTTCATCGTGAGTGAGAATGCGAACGCTTCGGATTTGGCGGAGCAGGAGGCGTCGACAAGCGATAGCTCGACTGGCGAGACGGACGCCGAACCGACGCAGGCCGACCTGAGCGAAGAGAAGCAGTCGACGACGACCACAAACACGCAGGGCAACCGCCCCGAGTCCATGCGCGGCGTCAACGGCTCGACCGTGCGCCTGCCGTTCAACCTCGACTACACGCGCGTGCCGGTGCTCGGCACCTTCGAGGACGATCCTTCCGCCGGCGCCAAGCTCACCACCACCTGGTATGAGCTGCCGGAAACCAATGACAACGCGCCGCTGCTCGTCACCTCGGTCGCTGGCCGCATCGCCCACCACGACATCAACGGCGTGGAGCAGGAGGGCACCGAGCTGAAGCTGGAGTACGGCACACGCACCGACGGCGGTGTGGAGAAGCTTGGCGAGGCAGAGATGCTCGACCAGGGCCCGACCCCGCTGTGGCGCAACCTGCGCTACCCCGTCGCCGACCTGCCGGAAGACGCCGACGTGGTCCGCCTGGCCGCCGAGGACACCTCGCTGGCGGAAAAGGACTGGCTGGCGGTCACTCCGCTGCGCAACCCGCAGCTGGCACCGCTGGGCGAGCGTTTCGACGCCGAAACTCCCGGCCTGCTCGACTGGTCCGTCGCCTTCCAGTACCCCTGCCAGCGCACGTTTAGCCACTACGCGGGCGTGACCGAGATCCCCGAGTACCGCATCATGCCGGACGCCCCCGGCAAGCAGCAGCTCTCGGACTTCATGGACTTCCTGGGCGGCGGCGCGCTGTCGACCGCGGAGGCCGTGAACTACTCCTACGAGATCCCGGGCTACCTCAAGACCGACTGGCAGCGCGACTGGGGCTCGATCGCGAAGTACGAGCGCCGGACCAACTCCGTCGGTGAGATCCCGGAAAACGCGGAGATAGACTACGATGAGGTAGTTCGATCGGGCTGGTGGACTCCGGGCCCGATGAAGATCCGCGATCCGGAAGAGTAAAACGCCCATGCGCCGTTCCCGTCTGGTAGCGGCGGTCGCCGCTGCGCTTTTCGCCTTCACCTCGGCACCTGCAGCGACCGCCGCCCCGATTCAGCCCTCCGAAAACACGGATCAGCTGGTTGAGCAGCAGGGGTGCACCAAGAAGTATCTCATCGCTGTGCCGGGCGGGGCGAACACCGCCCCCGGTATCCCGAACGCGATGCCGCACGGCGGCAACGTGTTCCTCACCGGCATCCTCACCCAGTTGGGCACGGGCGGAAAGGTCCAGCCGCTGTGGGTGTCCTACCAAGCCACCCCGTTCGCGGCGAACAACTACTACGCCTCGTCTGCCGACGGCTACAACGAGACGGTGCGGACCGTGCGCCGGCTGTCGAATGCCTGCCCCGGCGCCACGTTTAGCTTTACCGGCTACTCGCTTGGCGCGGACATCGCCGCGCGCCTGCTGCGCGACATCGCCCACGGCAACGGACCCATTGACCCGGATCGCGTCGACTCCGCCGCGCTCTTTGCCAACCCCTACCAGGGCGACAACGGGGCAGCGCTCTCCCGCATTACCTCGCCGGCATCGCGTGGCGCGCTCGGCGAGCTCAAGGGCGGCTACGGCGAGCTTGGCCCGCGGGTGCTGGAGATCTGCAACTCTGCCGACATCGTCTGCTCTACCCAGGAAAGCTACCGCCCGCTGGTCGCGCCCGCGATGAAGACGAACTTGCGCGGCGGCCAGCTGCCGGCACAGCAGTTCAACGAGCTGTTCCGCTCGCTTGGGCTTGCTTCCCTGGGGGTGTTCCACGGGATGGGCGCGCACGGCGGCTACACCTTGTGGGACCAGCGCGAGGCCTCGGATTGGATTATCTCGCACGCCTAAACCCGTTAGAGTGGGGGCATGCATGACTTATTTGAGCTAGTCAACGGCGACTGGGTGCGCGAGCACGAGATTCCCGCCGACCGCGGCATCGATGGAGCCTTCTACGCCCTGCGCGACAAGTCGGAGGAGGACGTCCGCGCCCTGCTGCGGCAAGGCGACAGCCTTGGTGCCACCCTGTACGCCTCCTTCATGGATACCGACGCCGTCAACGGCGCCGGTGTATCTCCGCTGGATGCGGACCTGACCAAACTTTCGGTGAAAAGTGTGGAGGACTTCGCCCGCGCGCTCGGGGAGCTTGAGCGGGTCGGCATCGGTGCGCCGCTCACCTACTGGGTGGAGAAGGACTCCCAGTCCGAAGACGCCGTCGCCTACCTGGTGCAGTCGGGCCTGGGCCTGCCGGACGAGGCCTACTACCGCGCCGAGGAGCACGCAGAAACACTCGCCGCGTACAAGGAACACGTCGCGCGCATGCTCGGCTTCCTGCCGCCGATGTACCTGTTGGGTCTGGATCCGAAAACTGCTGCCGAGCGCATCGTCAACTTAGAGTCCAGCCTCGCCAGCAGCCACTGGGACGTGGTTCGCTCCCGCGACGCGATGGCCACCTACAACCCGACCACGCTGGATGCACTCCCCTCAAACGTTCAGGCGCTGCTGCGCGCCTCCGGTCTTGACGACGGCAAGGTCATCGCCATGATGCCCTCCTACATCGAGGACTTGGACGCCATGCTGCGCCCCGAAACCCTGGCGGATTGGCAGCTGTGGGCCGCGTGGAACATCCTGCGCGCCCGCGCCGGCGTGCTCACCGAGGAGATCGGGCAGGCGAACTTCGAGTTCTACGGCACGAAGCTCTCCGGGGCGACCGAGCAGCGCGACCGGTGGAAGCGCGCAGTCGGCCTCGCTGAGTCTTTGGTGGGCGAGGAGATTGGGCAGGTGTACGTCGAGAAGCACTTCCCGCCCTCGAGCAAGCAGCACATGCTTGAGCTGGTGGACTACCTGCTGGCCGCATACCGCGAGCGCATCAGCGCGCTGGATTGGATGACCGAGGGCACCCGCGAGCGCGCGCTGGAGAAGCTCGGCCAGTTCCAGGCCAAGATCGGCTACCCGGACCGCTGGCGCAGCTTCGACGGCCTGGACTTTGATCCCGAAAAGCTTGTCGACAATGTTCGCCGCGGCAGCGCCTTCGAGCACGACTACCAGCTGTCCAAGATCGGAAAGCCCGCCGATCGTTCCGAGTGGGTGACCACCCCGCAGACGGTCAACGCCTTCTACAACCCGGTGGTCAACGACATCACCTTCCCCGCCGCGATCCTGCAGCCGCCGTTCTTCGACCCGAAAGCTGATGCCGCCGAGAACTTCGGCGCGATCGGCGCGGTCATCGGGCATGAGATCGGCCACGGCTTCGACGACCAGGGTTCGCGCTACGACGGCGCGGGCAACCTCAACTCCTGGTGGACCGACGAGGACCGCGCGAATTTCGAGGCGCTGACCAAGCAGCTCGTCGACCAGTTCGACGGCCTGGTCCCCTCCGTTCTCGGCGAGGACTCCCGGGGCGTCAACGGCGAGTTCACCCTCGGCGAGAACATCGGCGACCTCGGCGGACTCGGCATCGCCGTCGTGGCCTACGAGCGCTACCTCAAGGAGCGCTCGCTTGACGACGGCCCACTTAACCCCTTCGGCGACCTCGACGGCAAGTACACCGGCTTCCAGCGTCTCTTCCTCGCCTGGGCACGCGTCTGGCGCTCGAAGACCCGCCCGGAGATGGCCGCGCAGCTCCTGGCCATCGACCCGCACTCGCCGAACGAGTTCCGCTGCAACGTGATTGCGGCGAACGTCACCGAGTTCTACGACGCGTTTGATGTGGAGCCCGGCTCCAAGATGTGGATCGCGCCGGAGAAGCGGGTGAGGATTTGGTAGACGAGTACCCGGAGAACATCCAGGGCGACCCGAACTTCAACGTGGGCGGGGTGGACCGCCAGCTTCCCGACGACCTCCAGCTCGAGCAGCTGCGCAGCTACATCGAGTCCACCTACGATCCGGAGTCTCCCCAGTACCTCGCCCTGTTGCCGGACCGGATCACCCACGCGGCGATGCTCATGCTCGGCTCTGCAGTCGACCACACGATGCCCGGGGTGGCCTACACCGACAACATTTCGCAGAAAAGTTGCGAGTTGGGGGAGATCTTCGGAGAGTCTACGGCGTGGATCATCAGCCTGTGGGACGGGCCGAAGGTTGCCAAGGAGCACTTTTTCCGTCCGGAGACAGCCGCGCTCGCGCAGCTTTCCGGGTGCACGGTGCTGGATGTGGATGACGTTGGTGCAGCTTCCCGAGCCGTAGATTTCGCCCGCGCTAATGGCGCAGAAACAGTTGCCGTATGGGCGTTTTCCTCTGGGTGTGGCTACATTCCGGAAGGTGTCGACAAAGTCGCCTTCACTTTTCCCACAAAAGTTGTGCCCCTGGATGTGCCCACCTTTACCCAGGTTGGGACCGAAGATTCACTTGGGGTGAAAATCGAGGGCGCGGAGACCTACCACTCGACGCACTACATTCAGACGCCGGCGGAGGCGCGTCGAAAAGTGCGCGACCTCGCCGACTTCTTCCGGAGCTAAAGCTCGAGCACCGAGTCCGCTTCGCTGAAGTCCTCCGGGGCGGGCTCGGGGGCCTCGACAAGAAAGGCGTGGGCACCGGTCGGGTCCTGCATGGCGAGCATCGGGCCGAAGGGCGAGTCCCCCGGGCCGGCGAGGACCTTGCCGCCGAGCATCTCCACCTGCTGGCGCGCTTCAGTGATGTTGGGCACGCCCAGGAAGCTCTGCCAGCCGACCGGGTTCTCCTCCACGCGCATCCCCAGGAAGGGCGAGCCCTCCACCATCGCGAGGTAGTAGCCCTCCGACTCCTTGATTTCCCAGTCGAAAAGGTCGCCGTAGAAGTCGATGGCCTCGAGGTTCGGGGCGCTGTACTCGTACCAGACCGGCACCCCCGGCTCGCCGGCCGCGACGAACTGCTCCTCGCCGGCAGGCTCGATCAGGCCGAAGACGCCGCCAGCCGGATCCTGGCACACGTGCATCCGGCCCAGCGACACCTCGGAGGAGGCGACAACTTTTCCGCCAAACTTTTCCACCTCGGCGTTGCCCAGGAAGTACGTCACCCACGCGGGCGACTCACCTGGCACAATGCCGGCGACGGGGAGGCCTTCCTTCTTGGCCACCCGGTAGGTCTCGCCAGTGGTCTCCCAGCCGAGCAGTTTGGAGTAGAAGTACGTGGACTTCTGCTGGTCCGGCGTGAGTAGGTCCTGCCAGTAGGGCATTCCGAGCTCGGCACTGAAAGCGGGCATGAAAGGGTCTCCTCCAACCTGACGAAGTTAAAAGCCCATCGTAGTTTAGGGCAGGTTGCGCCACTTTTCGGGGTCGAAATCGTCGTTGGCGGTGCGTTCGTCGAAGTAGTCTTGGTCTTCAGCGTCTTCAGCGCCAGTGACGACGGTGGCGGAGGTGCCGGCGAGGTCGACCACGTCGGCGTCGACAAGCGAGAAGCCCCGCGAGGTGACAACTTCGCCGTTGACTTGCACCTCGCCGGCCGCGATGACTTCTTTTGCGTGCCCGCCGGACTCGACGAGGTTAGCGAGCTTGAGGAATTGGCCGAGCCGGATCGAGTCCCCGGAAATTGCGACGTCCATTTACGCCAACTTCACTGCCGTGCCGGTGGCGGTGACCATGAGCAGGCCGTTGTCCGCGCCGAGGGCGTCGTACTGCACGTCGACGGAGACCACGGCGTCGGCGCCCATCTGCTGGGCGCGGTTCCACAGCTCGTTGAGCGCGGAGTCGCGCGCCTGGATGACCTCGCCCTCCTGCGACTGCACGCGGCCTGCGAAGTCGCGGAACATGGCGAGGCCAATGATGGTTTCACCGCCGATCACGCGCATGTACTCGGTGATCTGGCGGCCTTCGACGTTCGGGGTCATAGTCAGAATCATATGACCAACGATAGTCGCTAACGCTCGGCCTGGTCAGTCGGCATGATGTTCAGGCTGTCGATGTTCACGTGCGGCGGCAGACTCGCCACCCAGCGGATCGCTTCTGCAATATCCTCTGCACTGAGGTTGAGCTTGCCGTCGTAGACCGCAGCCGCCTTCTCCTCGTCGCCCTTGAAGCGGTTGAGCGAGAAGTCCGTCTTCACGCGGCCCGGGTCGATCTCGGTAACGCGGATGTTTTGCTCGGCCTCCTCGCGGCGGAAAGCGCGCGTGATGCCGCGCAGACCGTACTTCGCCGCGTTGTAGCCGGCCCCGCCCTTGTACGCGTCCGTCCCCGCGACCGAACCGATGTTGATCACCAGGCCCTGCGACGCCTTGAGCTGCGGATACAGCGCGCGTGTGACCCGCATCGTGCCCATCACGTTCGTCTCAAACATCCACTCCCAATCCGCATCAGACGCGTCGCGCAGGAAATCCAACTCTTTCGCGCCGCCCGCGTTGTTGACCACCAGGTCGACCCGCTCAAGCTGGGCCGCAAGCTTATCGACGCTCACCTGATCCGTCACATCCAACTCGGCCGCAACCCCGCCAATCTCCTTTGCGACCTCCTCGCACTTGTCGAGGCGCCGCGCCGCGACGACGACGTGCCAGCCGTCGTTTGCCAAAGCCCGGGCTGCCGCCGCGCCAATACCTGCGGATCCGCCAGTGACTACTGCTACTTTTTGGGCTGTCATGTGGTTAGGATAACAACATGGTTCGTGCGCCGCTGAGAATCATCCACACCGCTAGTGCCACAAAGATCGCGCCGGTCACTCTGTCCACCACGCTGCCATAGGTTTTCATGACCCCGCCCAACTTTGCGGCCAAAAGTGCGAACCCCACGAACCAGGCCACTCCCGTCACGATCAGGAGGACCGCTTCGAGTGCGCCAGCGTTGAACTGGGCGAAGATTGCTCCGAAGAAGAGGATCGCCTTCGGGTTGGAAAGGTTCGTCGCCAAGCCGAGGCGGAAGGGCTTGCGCACGCTCGCCGCCGCAGGCACGTCCGGGTTACTCGCGTTGCGGATCGCACTCAGCCCCATCCATCCGAGGTACGCGCCGCCAACCAGCTGCAGCACTGCGAGGACCTGCGGGAACGCAGTGACCAGCGCGCTCAGCCCAGCGATCGACGCCACAATCCAGAAGGTGTTGCCCACCATGATCCCCAGCGCGCACAGCACCCCGGCGCGCCGGTCCTTCGTGCCTACGCGGATGAGCTGGAAGAGGTCCGGGCCCGGGCTCGCAATCGCCGCGATCCACGTGGCGAGTAGTAAAAACATGCACTTACCCTAACCGCATGACGAACACTTGGTATAAGCCGGAAGCACTCCCCGACCACCAGCCAGGCTGGGCGCTGCTTCGCGAGTTCAACGCACTCCACAACACCGACCCACAACGCGCCCGGGAACTTTTGTCCGAAATCTTCCCATCCAGCGAGGTGCCCGAGATCTGGGCCCCACTCCACCTGGAATACGGCGCGAACACGCACTTCGGGCCAGGCTGTTTCATGAACTTCAACTGCACCATCCTCGACATCGCGGACGTCACCATCGGCGCGGGTACCCTCTTCGGCCCCGGCTGCCAGCTCATTACGGTGGAGCACCCGCTCGACCCCGACGATCGCGCCGCTGGCTGGGAGCGCGCGAAACCCATTACTATCGGCGAAAACTGCTGGTTCGGGGCTGGCGCGATGGTGATGCCGGGCGTGCGCATCGGCGACCGGTGCGTGGTCGCGGCGGGGGCGGTCGTGACGAAGGACCTTCCCGCCGACTCTCTCGCCGCAGGCGTGCCCGCTGTGGTTAAACGGAACACAACAAAGCACGAGAATTAGCACAGGTAGTCCCCTATTTCCAATTCTCTTCTGAGATAACCCTTGCGGGTAGAACATGCGTGCGCTACTTTGAAAGAAACTTCATTTCGAGGGGTGACACCATGACCACCACAACCGCAAGCCCACCAGCCCATTTTCGTACCCAACGACCCGACGACCCAATAAGTTCCGCAGGCCAAGCCGTCCGAGACGCGCATTTCGCCGTATTTTCCCCGTACATCGACACCGAGATCGAAGACTTCGACATGCGCGTGACCCAAATCCAGCAGGCCACCGCGTGGTCGAAAGGCTTCGTCGAGCGCGGCATCCTCGCCTTCGCCACGCTGGGCCTCCTCCCGCGCCTGCAAGCCCTCCACCGCGCCTCCCGCCTGCTCGACATGTCGCACCTCGTCGCCATCGAGCGGGTCCTCGCCGAGCTCGGAGAAGAGGTAGACCCCGAAGCGCTCTCGCTTATCGACGATGCGTTGACCTCCCTTTTCACCCCCACCCGCACCAACCAGCACATGCCCCAACGCCACACGGTGACCCGCCGCATCCGGGAGCTGATCCGCCAGATCGACCCCGAGCGCGCCTACGACCAAAAGCGGCGCAAGCAGCGCGAACGCTCCCGCTCGCAGGAGCAGGTGAGCTTCGATGCCTTCCTGTTAGACGGCGTCGAACAGTCCATCGTGCAACTGAACACAAACGAGCTCAGCGCCGCCCGGTGCCGAAAGAGCATCATGGCGGCGGCGCGCGAGCACAAGGTGACGCTGGCCGAAGCCATGATCAAGCTGCTTACCGGCGAGGTCACCCCCACGAATGCGCCAGTCCTGCACTGCTACGCGCCGAAGGGTCGCGAGCCGGGTGGTCCAGTGCAGTTCCCCGGGCACGGGTGGACTGGCCCGGAAGCGACGGCAGCTCTCGACGAGTGGATCGCCGAAACCGGAGCGAAAGTGCTGGACATTGACGAGGCCGCGAACGCCTCCACGCCCAGCTACAGCCCGACTGCCGAGATGCGCGACTACGTTGCCGCCCGCGACGGCACGTGCGTCTACCCCGGCTGCACCGCGCCGGCGCACTCGTGCCAGCTGGACCACCGCATCCCCTTCGACGAGGGCGGCGAGACCACCCCGGGCAACCTGTTCCCGCTGTGCCAGCACCACCACAATCTGAAGACGGATAAGCGGGCGAGCTACGTCCCCGACCCGGTCACCGGCGACATCATCTGGCTGTTTTCCGACGGCACCTACGAGATCTCCGAACCAGACGGGCTCCTTGGCCGACAGGTCACCCCAACCAACCCCCGGTGGCGCTCCAGCCTCGCCAGTGTGCGCGCGAACCGGGCGCGGACGGCGGAGTTCAACGCCAAGGGCCACGCCATCCTCGACGACTTCGACCGAGACCAGGACCTGACGGAGGCGAAGGCACGCATCGCCGCACTAGAGGACGAGTACGGCATGACTTTCCAGCCCAAAGACGTACTGCCGACCCACGATCCGTCCAGCTACGTCGAGCGAGCGCTCGCGGAACTCCTCCCCGCCTAGCGCAGGTAGAACGTGTCCACCACCTCGTACTTCGGCCCGCCGCTGCGGCCCCGGCCGAGGTGGGACTCCATGAGGTGGACTTCATCCACGGTGAAGTCGGGGCCGGAGTAGACGGAGAGGGCGTGGGCGTGGTCGTCGAGAAGCAGCATGTCGCGCGTCCTGGTTCCCTTGCGCGCGACGGTCAGGTGGGCGCGCTGGCGGTGCCACTGCTCCGGGTCGAGTTTGCAGTCCGCCATCAGGTCTTTCAGCTGCGCTTTGTCCCCGCCGACGCCGATCCACAGTGTGCGCCGCTCGAAGCAGCCCGCGCCGCGGAGGTGAAGGCGAAGAGGCCGAGTGAATGCAGTCGCCTGCGAGAGGTGGTCGCTCACGGCGGCGGCGTCGTTGGGCTGGCTGCCGTAGAAGGCACAGGTGATGTGCCAGTTGTCCGGGTCGGTCCAGCGCGTTTCGGTGCCGGAGAAGTCCCTGATCGGGCGCAAGGCGGTGACGAGGTGCTCGCGGACCTCATCTGGTGGGACGATCGCTGCAAAGAGACGTCTCATGCCCCTCACGCTACCCTGGAAACTCATGTTTGACCTTGCGAAAATCGGACAGGGCCTGCCCGTGGCGGATTCCCTGGACCAGCTACCGGATTCCGGGCCGCTCGTGGTGCAGGCGCCACCCGGCACCGGCAAGACGACGCTGCTGCCCCCGGCGATCGCGAACAAGGTCGGCAAAACCATTGTGACCGCGCCGCGCCGTGTGGCGGTCCGATCCGCGGCGAGGAGGCTGGCGCACCTCGACGGCTCAACTTTGGGCCAAAAAGTTGGGTATTCGATCCGCGGCGAGCACAAGGACGGCTCGCTCGTCGAGTTCGTGACGCCGGGAGTCTTACTGAATCGCCTCCTCAAGGACCCGGACCTTCACGGCGTCAACGCGGTCATCCTCGACGAGGTCCACGAGCGCCAGCTAGACACCGACCTGCTACTCGCCATGTGTATGGAGGTGGCGATGCTGCGCGAGGATCTTTACCTTACCGCGATGTCCGCGACGCTGGATGCGAAAACCTTTGCCACCCACATGCGCGCGCAGATCCTATCGACGGAGGCAGTTACGCACCCGCTGGAGATCGAATATTCGCCGCATCCAGAGCGCATCCAAGGCACCCGCGCGTTCTACCAGCACGTGGCGCGACTAGCGGAAAATAGTGCCGCCCGCACCCTCGTGTTCGTGCCCGGCGCGCGTGAGGTTGACTTGGTGTGCGGCTCGTGCACAGACGCCAAACCCCTGCATGGGCGGCTGTCTTCCGCCGAGCAGGACGAGGCGCTCAATGGAACCTCCCAGGTAGTAGTCGCAACCAGCGTCGCAGAGTCGTCGATTACCGTGCCGGGCGTGCGCCGGGTGGTCGACGCAGGCCTTGCAAGAGTCCCACGGCGCGACAACCGCGGGATGACGGGCCTGGTCACGGTCTCGGAGGCGGTGACCAGCGCGGAGCAGCGGGCGGGCCGCGCGGGTCGCCTCGGGCCGGGCGAAGTTGTCCGGGCGTTTTCCCGCGAGGAGTTCCAGAAGTTCGCGCCCGACATTTCGCCGGAAATTGTCACCAGCGACCTCACCTCGGCGGCGCTCGCCATCGCGGCGTGGGGCTCGCCCGACCTGCCGCTGCTGGATGAACCGCCGGAGCAGTCGCTTGCCGACGCCCACGCCACCCTCCGCGACCTCGGAGCCTTAGACGAGAACAACGCGATCACAAGTTTCGGCCAAAAACTTGTGGCACTCCCCTTAGACCCCCGGCTAGGCGCGGCGCTGCTGAAGTACGGATCGGGGGCGGCGGTGTGCGTCGCAAAGCTTGGCGACATGGACGCGAAACGACTCGCGCGACTGGTGCCAAAAACTCCCAAGGTCCCAGACGGCGACGTGATCGCGACCGCGTTCCCACAGTGGGTTGCGAAGCGCATCGGCGACGAATATCTACTCGCCAGCGGCACCCGGGCAACTTTTGGCGGAAAAGATGAGTGGATCGCCGCCGCCGAGGTGCAAAGGACCGCGCACGGGGCGATCATCCGCGAAGCCGCGCCCTACCACCTGCCGGAAGAACGGATTACAGAAGAGGTGCGCGCTACTCTCCAAGGCGGCAAGGTCCGCGGGCGTAAGGTCCGGGCCGTTGGCGCGATTGAGCTGAGCTCCACGCCGGTGCAGCTTTCGCCGGAGGAGGCCGAGGAGGCACTGCGCGATCTGAGCTTGCGCGATTTCCAGCTCGACGACGGAGCGAAAAGACTGAAAGCGCGCCTCGACTTCCTGCACGAGCAGCTTGGGGCCCCGTGGCCAGACGTTGCAACCGGCGACTATTCGGTGGAAGCCATGGAGTTGGCGAACGGGGCGTCGATAAGCCAGCTCAACATGCGCAACGCGCTCTTGCGGCAACTGCCCTGGCCAGAAGCCGCGAAGCTTGACGAGCTCGCGCCGGAAAGGCTGCCGATCGGCAAGATCGACTACTCCACCGGGCGCCCGATCGTGCGAGTAAAACTGCAGCTCGCGTTTGGACTCGCAGATTCCCCAGTGATCGCCGGACGGAAACTTTTGTTCCACCTGCTCTCCCCTGCCGGACGCGAGCTCGCCGTGACCGATGACCTGCGCAGTTTCTGGGACGGGCCGTACCACCAAGTCCGCAAAGAGATGCGCGGGCGCTACCCCAAACACCCCTGGCCGGAGGACCCGTGGAGCGCGACGCCGACCGCGCTGACAAAAAAGCGCCAAAACTAACAGTTTCCTGGGTGTGCCAGGTAACTTATCCGTCATGACTACCCGTGCCCACACAGTGACTATGTGGACGTTGGTCTCCCTGATCATCGGTTCCACGATCGGCTCCGGCATCTTCGCCCTGCCGCAGAATATCGGCTCCGTGGCGAGCCCCGGGGCGATGCTCATCGGCTGGGTGATTGCCGGCGTGGGCATGCTCTCGATCGCGTTCGTGTTCCAGATCTTGGCGCGTCGGAAGCCGCACCTAGACTCCGGCGTGTACTCATATGTGCGCGCGGGTCTTGGCGACTTCATCGGCTTCACCAGCGGTCTCGGCTACTGGCTCGGCTCGGTGATGGCGCAGGTGGGCTACGCCACCCTGTTCTTCTCCACCATCGGCTACTACGTGCCCGCGTTCAAGAACACGTGGGTGCTCGCAGGCGCGGTAACAATCCTGACGTGGACGATTTTCGCCATGCTCACGCGCGGGGTGAAGCAGGCGGCGGTGATGAATGTGGTGACCACGATCGCCAAGCTGGTGCCCATCCTCTGCTTCATCGTGCTGGTGGCGTTCCTCGGCTTTTCCTGGGACAAGTTCACGCTCGACTTTTGGGGCGAAAATTCGGCGATCCCATTTTCCCAGCAGCTGCAGGGCATCATGCTCTACACGGTGTGGGTGTTCATCGGCATCGAGGGCGCATCCGTCTACTCCAAGCAGGCGCGCACGCGTAACGACGTCGGCCGCGCCACCATCATCGGCTTCCTCTCCGTCCTGCTCCTGCTGGTCGCCGTCTCGACGCTGTCCTACGGCGTGCTGACCCAGCCGGAGCTGGCGGCGCTACCGGAGAACTCGATGGGCGCAGTGCTTGAGGCCGTGGTCGGCCCGTGGGGCGGCGTGTTCATCTCCATCGGCCTGTGCCTGTCGGTGCTGGGCGCGTACGTGTCCTGGCAGATGCTGTGCGCGGAGCCGATCGTGCTCATGGCGAACGACGGCCTGCTGCCCAAGGCCCTGGGCAAAACCACCAACTCTGGCTCGCCCTTCCGTGCGCAGCTGGTGTCCACGCTGGTCATCCAGCTGTTCGTGATCATCTTCTTCGCTAACGAGGCGTCGTATAACGCGATGGTGCAGCTGGCCACCATCATGTACCTGCTGCCGTACATCTTCTCGGCGCTCTACCTCGTGCTGCTCAGCTCGCGCGGCAAGGGTGTAAGCCACCCGCACGCGGGCACGCGCTTCGATGACTCGGGGCCGGAAACTACCCGCGCGGAGAACCAGCGCCACATGCTCATCGGCGCGGTCGGGTTTGTGTATTCCCTGTGGCTGATTTACGCGGCGGACCCGGTCTATGTGCTCCTCGGCGCGCTCGCGGTGGTCCCGGGCATCATCCCGTACGTGTGGACGCGCATCAGCAACAAGGAGCGCCTGTTCAACGCCTTCGAGTGGGTCGTCGTCGGCATTGTGCTGCTCGGTGCCGTCGTCGCCGTGCTCAAGCTTATCGACGGCACACTCACCCTCAGTTAACCCCAATCACCGGCCACAGCACTTCAGTGGTGCGCTTGGCCAGCAGGGTCGGGCTGCCCACGCTGAAGGTCGAGCGCAGAATCACCGCGCCGACCACCATCGCGCCGACCACGCCCGGGTCCACGCTTCCGCGCAGGGTGCCGTTGCTCTGTGCGTCCTCGATGTCCTCGATGAACTGGTCGTAGAAGGCCTCCTCGAAGCGCTCGCGCCACGCCACCACGAGCGGGTCAGCGGTAGCGATGAGTGAGCCGAACACGCGGGTGCCCACGTTGTCCTCGATGAACGCGCCGAGCTCCGTGATGTAGTCGCGGAACGCCTCCTTGGTCAGCGGCTCGCCTTCCTCGCAATAGTCAACGAGCTTGGGGATGGAGATCGCGATGTTGTCTAACGCGTCGACCAGCATCTCTTTCCGGTCAGCGTAGCGCCGGTAGATGGTCGTTTTCGCCACACCCGAATCCGCCACGACGGCGTCGATGGACGTGGCACCGAACCCCTCCTGCTGGGCAATGCGTAGTACGGAAGCGTAGATGCGCTCCTCCGTCGTAGGCTTCTTCGCGCCAGATGTTTTTGATTGACTATCTAAACGGCTCATAGATACGTATTTTGGCATACTAGCCCGCGCGAGTCAGATACTCCTGCCACCCGAGTCGAGCACAAAGGACGACTACCAGCACAAGGAGTGCGACACGCACAAGTTTCGAGCCGCCCTTGAGCACCGTCCTTGCCCCCAATTGGGCACCAACCACGTTCGCCACCGCGAGCACGAGCGCGAGCTTCCACTGCACGTAGCCGCCCGCGATGAAGACGGCGAGCGCACCAAAATTAGTCGCGGTATTGATCACCTTCGCCATCGCCGCCGACTGCAGAAACGCCTGCGAGAACACGGCGGTAAAGCCCATGATGAGGAACATACCGGTACCGGGCCCGAAGATGCCGTCGTAAAACCCGACCGCCCCGGCGAGCGCAAGCCCCGCGATCGCACGACGGCGGGTAAACAGCTGCTGATTTTTCGTGCCAAACTCGGGCTTGCAGGTGACGAAGATGCCGACGGCGAGCAGCAGCGCGATGATGATGGGGCGCACAACCGACTCGCTAATCAACGCCACCGCAAGCGCGCCACCCGCAGACGCACACCCGGCGGCAAGCGCGTAGCCCCAGGTCAGCTTGGGTACCCCAACTTTTCGCACAAAAGTTACCGCTGCTGAGGCAGTACCAGTGACCGCCGCGACCTTGTTGGTGGCCAAGATGCTCGCGGCAGGCAGGCCGGTGGTGGACATGAGCACCGGGATGAGCACGAGGCCGCCACCGCCAATGACCGCGTCGATCCACCCGGCGGCCAAAGACGCGGCAGCGAGCAGGGCGAGAGTAGACATATCGCTCACGCTACTATCGGGGCCTATGCAGCGTTGGATTGTTGTCGCCCCGGCCTCCGTGCTGTTGGGCTGGATACTCTCCGCGCTACACGTGCCCGCGGCGTGGATCCTCGGCGCGCTTATCGCCGCCGGCACGTGTGCGCTGACTACCGGCGAGGAGCTGCACGTCAGCGAGCGGGTCTTTACGCTCGCCCGCGGCGCGATCGGCGTGATGGCGGCGCTGCCGCTGGTCGGCATCCCCGCCCGAGACTTGCTCCCCTTCATCGTGCCGGGTCTGCTCGCCGCAGCGTTCGTGATTGGAATGGCCTTCGTCGGCGGTATTCTGCTGGCGGATCGTGGGGTCTCGCGGGAGACGGGTGTGCTCTCGTTGCTTGCGGGTGGGGCGTCGGTGATGCCGGCGATCGCAAAAGAGGTGGGCGCGGACGTGCGCTACGTCGCGCTTACCCAGTACCTGCGCCTGCTGGTGGTCTCGATGACGCTGCCGCTGGTGGCGGGTCTTTTGGACGCGCCGCAGACCCACGCACCGAGCGCACTCGAGCCCTATTGGTGGATGTGGTTGCTCGTCCCGGCGCTCGTGCTCGTGGGGCAACCGGTTGGAAAGTTGCTACGGCTCCCAAACGCCAGCGTGTTCGGCCCGATGCTTGCGACGGTCGCGTGCGGCGCGGTGGTCCCCTTCGAGATCGTGCCGCCCGAGCCGCTGATGATCGGGGCCTTCCAGTGCCTCGGGTGGATCTGCGGGGGCGGACTGTCGGTGCCCGCGCTGCGACACTTCAGCAAACTGCTGCCCGCAACGCTCGCCTACATTGCGCTCCTCATGGGTGCATGTGCTGCTTCCGGCTGGGCGGTGGCGAAGTGGCTGGGCATTTCCTTCTATGAAGGCTACCTCGCCACCACTCCGGGCGCGCTGGAGACCGCGCTGGCACTATCCGCGGAAGGTGGTGCGGGGCCTGCGGTGGTCTCGCTGCAGATTATCCGGCTCATCTGCATCCTCATCTTCGCCGGCTACCTGCCAAAGATTTTGCGGAAACTTTAGTGGCTGAGCACCGCGTGGGCGAGCATGTCCATCGGCATGGAGCCGAACGAGAGCGCCTTGCGGTGGAACTCCTCGGTGCTCATGCCTTGGGCCAGCGCCTGCTCGCGCAGGTTGCACCAGTCCCGGTAGCCGATGGCATAGGACGGTGCCTGCCCCGGCCAGCCCATGTAGCGGTCCAGCTCGAAGGTGAGGTGGGACTCGGGCATGGCGCAGTTGTCGCGGAGGAAGGCCTTGGCGTACTGGGCGTCCCAGGTGCCGCTGCCGTCCGGCGTGGTCTTCTTCAGGTGGACGCCGATGTCCACCATCACGCGCGCCAGGCGCAGGCGGCGGGAATCTAGAAGGCCCATGCGGTAGCCGGGCTCTTCGAACCAGCCGTACTGCTCCATGAGGTGCTCGGCGTAAAGGGCCCAGCCTTCCATGTGCGCGGAGTTGAAGCACATGGAGCGGCGCCACAGGTTGAGCTCGCTGCGGTTGAGCAGCGCGCTGCCCTGCTGCAGGTGGTGGCCGGGGATGCCCTCGTGGAAGACGGTGGCCAACTCCCGCCAGGTGTGGAACGTCTCCTGGCCTTCCGGCACGGACCACCACATGGTGCCGGGCCGCATGAGGTCGTCGCTCGGCGGGGTGTAGAAGATACCGCCGGAGCCGGCGTGGTCGATCGCGGTTGCGACCGGCGGCAGGCCGTCGGGAAGCGGGAAGCTGTCTTGGACGCGCTCGTTGACCTTATCCATCCAGGCCAGCAGGGCGTCGGTGCCGTGCAGCGTGTAGCGTTCCTCGCGGTTGAGCCGCCGGTATGCGCCCGCCACCGTGGTGTCCGCGCCGTACAGCGACTTCGCCAGCGCCGCTTGCTTCTCGACGGTTGCCGCCAGCTCCTCCCGCGCCCAGCAGTACGCCTCATCCAAGTCCACATCGCGGCCGAGGAAGAATTCGGAGAACAGCTCGTAGCGGTCGCGGCCCACCCCGTCCTCGTGCTTCGCCTGCGGCGAGAGGTCCGTGGACAGCCAGTCAGCAAACGCGGCGAACGCCTCCTTCGCCTCCTCGACCACGTTGGAACCCGCAGGGATGCCCAGGTAGTCCAGGGTGGAGCCGGACTCGCCGAGGCTCTCGCACTGGTTGATCACCGCGTCGATCTGGCGGTGCGAGGCGACGTCGCCGCTGTTGGCCGCCTCCGTGAGCGACTCTTTGTACCCACGCAGCGCCGCCGGGACCTTGGCCATGCGCGCGGTGATGTGCTCGAAGTCCTCCTCGGTGACCTTCGGCATGAGCAGGAAGGAATCACGGATCGTCTGCACCGGAGACTCGATGTTGTTCAGACGGCGCAGGAATTCACCCCGGTGGTGCAGCTCCAGCTGGAAGGAGAGCCGGTCGCGCAAGATCGCGGCGGTGAGCCTATCGACGTCGTCGAAGTCGTCCTCGTCGTCGGAGGCGTCGGTGCTGTCGTTGAGCGCATCCACGTCAGCGATGAGGTCGCGGACGCGGTCCGCGACAGCACCCCAGTACTCGGGACTGAAGTCCTCCAGCTCAGCGTCGAAGCCATCGAGCCCGATCTGGGTGCCCATGGAGGGGGTGAGTTCCGCGTAGTCGTAGACGAAGTCCTCACACGTGGCGTCGAGAAGCGAAGGCTCGCGCTCATTTTGGGGTTCGGTCATGGCAGGCCAGTCTATCCCAACTGGGCTTTTGATGACCACATACCGAAAAACAAACCAAGCTGTCTAAAGTGGCGTTTCTAGTGGTAAGACCACACTTTTCAGCACCTAATAGACCCCTAACTGGACAAAGCGGTCTGCCAATGAGTAAATATATTCACATGAGTTCCTCAACTGCGCCGTTTACCCGCCCGAGCACGCCTGCGGCGAAGTGCCTCCATCTGATCCGCCTGCAGGAGCTGACCTCCCGCAGCGAGCTCGTCGAGGCCACCGGACTCTCCCAGCCCACCGTCACGCGCGCCATTGCCGCGCTCACCCAGGCTGGATTCGTCAACGAGCGCACCGACCTCGCCCGCGCCAACGGCCGCGGCCGCCCGACCATCCCGATCGAGCTCAACGACCGCGAGCCCATCCACGCCGGCATCGCGGTGGGCACCGGCTTTGCGTACATCGCCGTCTTCGACATCCGCGGCCGCATGCTGCGCTGCGCCGACCTCGACCTGCCGGTCGCGCACCTAAGCCAGGACGACGTGGTGCAGCACCTCATGGCGGGGCTCAACCGACTCACCGCCGGTTTAAACCGCCCGCTGGCCACCGTCGGCGTGACCGCCTCCGGCACCGTCTCGGAGGACGGCACCGTCATCGCGGTCAACCTCGGCTGGGACGGGGTGGACCTCGCTGGGCAGATGCAGGAGCAGTTCTCGGTGCCGGTGACGGTGACGTCGATTAGCGCGGCGATCATTGGCTCCGAGATGCAGTCGAGCCGCGACCTGACCCCGTCCTCCATCATGGCGCTGTTCGCCGACGACTCGATCGGCTGCGCCATCTCCACCGCCGACGGGGTGCACCCGATCCGCGTGAAACGGCGCGAGCTGACCACCGGCGGCCTAATCGATAACATCGGCTCGCCGAAAATCCGCACGCTTGCCGACGCCGTCGAGGACGGCTCTCACCCCACCCGCGCCGCACTCGACGAGCGCGCCCGCGGCTTAGGCAGCCTGGTCGCCGAGCTGAGCAGCGAATACTCACCCGACACCGTGGTCGTCGCCGGCAGCGCCTTTTCCGAAGACCCGCTGTCTACCGCCCCGTTCGCGCGCACCGTCCACAAGAAGAGCACCACCCCGCCCGCGCTGCGGATGATCCCCACGCACAAGGAGATCGTGCGCGACATCGCGCGCGCAGTCGCCCTAGACTTCGTGCTCCGCGAGCCCCTCGCGGTGGCGGCGGGCTAGCTCTACGTAGCCGGCCGCATGCTTTACCCGCTGCTCGCGGGTTTCAGGCGCCAAGGTTTTGCGCACCTTCGCCGGCACGCCCGCGGCCACGGAAAACGGCGGGATCTCCTGGCCTTCCAGGACCACTCCCCCGCCGCCGACAATGCTGCCCTCACCCACGCGCGCGCCGGAGAGCACCGTCGAGCTCATACCGATCAGGCAGGCCGACTCCACGTGGCAGCCGTGCACCAGCGCCAGGTGGCCGACCGTGACGTCCTCCTCCAGCACCGTCGTATGCCCAGTCTCGACGTGAATGACGGCACCGTCCTGCACGTTGCAGCGCGCGCCGATGACGATCGCGCCCACGTCGCCGCGCAGGACTGCCCCGGGCCAGATGTTGACGTCTTCGCCGATGGTGACGTCGCCAATCACGGTCGCGCCCGGCGCGATGTACGCGCTCGGGTGAATCTGCGGGGCCTTGCCCTCGAATGAGTAAATGCCTGCCATGGTGTACTCCTTTACACGTGGGAGAGATTCCCACCGTAGCAACCCCGCAATTACAGACTGATTGGTCTACTTTTTAATGGGATTATGTTTTGAGCATCCACCTGCTAGTATTCGGCGAGTAAAAACTGACCTGTTCATTATTTCGCATTGGAGCGCACATGTCTCTCCCCAAGTGGGCCACCGGGTTCGGGGCCCAAGTCATCTACGGCCTGATCATCGGCCTTGTGCTCGGGCTCATTGCCGACGACTGGCTCGCCGGGCTCCTCGAGTGGGTCGGCGGCACCTACGTCCAGCTACTCAAACTGCTCATCCCGCCGCTGGTGTTCACCGCAGTGGTGACCTCGATTGCCAAGCTCCGCGAGGTCACCAACGCGGCCCGGCTCGCTGCCCAGACCCTGATCTGGTTTGCCATTACCGCGTTCTTCTCCGTGCTCATCGGCATTGCCGTCGGCGCGATCCTCAAGCCCGGCGCGAACTCCACCGTCGATGCCGCCGACGCCGCCGAGCCGTCGACCACCGGCTCCTGGATGGGCTTCTTGGACTCCGTCGTGCCCTCGAACTTCCTGGGCCTGACCGCCAAGGTAACTGAATCTGGTGCGGCGGTGAACTTCAACGTCCTGCAGATCTTGGTCGTCTCCCTGCTCATCGGCATCGCCGCCGTGAAGGCAGGCAAGTCGGCCGAGCCGTTTATCCAGTTTTCTGAGTCCCTACTTTCCGTCGTCCAGGTCGTCCTGTGGTGGGTCATCCGGCTCGCCCCGATCGGCACCGCGGCGCTGATCGGTAACGCGGTCGCCACCTACGGCTGGGCGGCCATGAGCAGCCTCGGCCAGTTCGTCCTGGCCATCTACATCGGGCTTGCCCTGGTCATCTTCGTGCTCTACCCGCTGGTACTTATGGCGAACAAGATCAACGTCATCGAGTTCGCCCGCCGCGTCTGGCCGGTGACCATGCTCGGCTTTGTTACCCGCTCCTCCATGGGTGTGATGCCGGTGAACCAGCGCACCGTCGAGCAGTCGATGGGCGTGCCCACCGAGTACGCCTCGTTCGCCATGCCGCTGGGTGCAACCACCAAGATGGACGGCTGCGCCTCCATCTACCCCGCCATCGCCGCCCTGTTCGTCGCACAGTTCTACGGCATTGATCTCGGCGCGACCGACTACCTGCTCATCGTGATCGTGTCCGTGCTGGGCTCGGCCGCCACCGCCGGCACGACCGGCGCGACCGTCATGCTCACCCTCACCCTGTCCACGCTTGGGCTGCCGCTGTCCGGCGTCGGCCTGCTGCTCGCGGTCGAGCCGATCATCGACATGGGCCGCACCGCCGTCAACGTCACCGGTCAGGCCGTCGTCGCCGCCGTGGTGGCCACGCGCGAGAAGATCCTGGACACAAAGGTCTGGGACAACTTTTCGGCCAAAAGTGTCTAAAGCTCCAGCCCGTCGAGGATGGCGTCCATCGCCTCGGCGACCCCAGTGCGCCACAGCGTCGTCGCCTTCGGGTCGCCGCGGCCCGGCCCGCCGTTGACCACCGAGACGGGTTTGCCCTGCTTGCGGGCGTCGATGACGAAGCGGTAGCCGCTCATCACCGCAAGCGACGTCCCCAGCGCGAGCACAGAATTCGACTCCTCGAGCCAATCGTGCGCCGCTTGTTGACGCCCCCTCGGCACGTTCTCCCCAAAGTAAACCACCGACGGTTTCAGCCGCTGACCGCCGCACGTCGGGCATGCGATCATGCGGAAGCGCTCGACGTCTTCTGTCCGCAACTCCACGTCGCCGTCGGGGTTGATCATGTTTCCTGTTACCTCAACGGAATCGAAATAGTTGGGGTTGGCTTGGGTGAGCAGGGCGTCGATAAGCGAGCGGGCGTGGCGCGCGCCGCAATCCAAGCAGACGACCTCTTCCATGTCCCCGTGCAGCGCGATGATCTTGCGCGAGCCGGCTTGGGCGTGCAGCCCGTCGACGTTCTGGGTGACAATGCCGGTGAGCAGCCCGGCGCGCTCCAGCTCGACCAGCGCGAAGTGGGTGCGGTTCGGTGCGGCGGCGCGCATGAACTGCATGCCGACGAACGCGCGCGCCCAGTAGCGGCGCACCTGCGTCGGCGAGTGGGCGAACTCCTGGTACGTCATCGGCCGGCCCTTAGTCAGGCGGCCGCCCGCGGAGCGGTAGTCGGGGATGCCGGAGTCGGTGGACACGCCCGCGCCGGTGATCACCAGGACTTTGCCGGCACGCAGCTGCTCTACTACTCGCTGGATCGCTAGCTCCGGGTCCGTTGGCGTGGTGGTTTCGTGGACGACCCGCTCGATGGAGCGCACGGCGCTCGCGTGCGCCATTTGGATCGCCGGGTCGTTGAAGGAATCTACCGGAATGGCAGCTCTCCAATCGTACGGCGCAGCTTGCGGGTGCGCAGCCGCTGCGGGTTCTTCGCCAGCTTCTCCATCGCGCGCACCGCGCACATCACGTGCGCCTCCTTCGAGTTGGAGTAGAAGGCCTGCGCGGCCGCAGGAAGCTTTGGCACCGCGTGCAGCGGCAGGTCGGACACGGCCAGCAGCGCGCCGTAGGGCACGCGATACCGGTAGCCGTTCGCGGCGATGGTGCAGGACTCCATGTCCACCGCGGCCGCCGTCGAGCCGCGCAGCCACTCCCACAGATCTTGCGGCGTCTTCCACTCCCAGTTGCGGTCGCCGGTGGACAGCACGGTGCCGGTGCGCATGAGCGCGGAGTCCTCCCCGTAGATCTTGGAGACCGCCTTTTCCAGGGTGCGCTGGATCTCGGGCACGGCCGGGATCGGCGAGTCTGGGCGGATGTGCTCGTCCAACACCGAGTCCTTGCGCTCATACGCGTTGCCCAGGATGAGGTCGCCGATGCGCATGCGCGCGTCCATGCCCGCGCAGTGGCCAATCATGATCCACGCCTCCGGGCGCAGCACCGCCAGCGAATCGGTGATGGTCTTCGCGTTCGAGGGGCCCACGCCGATGTTGATCATGGTGATGCCGTCGCCGTCCTCGGTGACCAGGTCGTAGCGCGGCATCTGGTACTTCGCGTTGCCCTCCGGTGTGACCAGGCGCGTGTAGCGGGAACCCTCGCGCGCCAGCTCTGACTCGCCGAATTTCACGAACTCGGTGACGTGCATGTCGTAGTTGGTAAACAGGATGTACTTCTGCAGCGACTCGACCTGAATGCCCGTGTAGTGCTCGAGCCGGGCGAGCGCGAGGTCGAAGCGCTGGGGGCCGAAGTGGAAGAGCGGCTTTTCGTTGCCGTGAAAGGCGTCCCAATGGCCGTCGATAATCGCGTCGTGCACCTCGTCGAGGGTCGGCCGCGGCACGGAGGGGGCGTTCGCGGGGCGGGTGCCGGTGCCCCGGATGTACTCGGGCGGGATGCGGGTGTCCGAGTAGCCAACGCGGATAACGCACTCGTAATTGCCGGTCAACGCCTCGAGTTGAGCGCGCAGGTACGGTGCCATCAGGTCCGGGCGCGAAAGCTCCGCGCTGTACACCCCGGACTCGTCGACGTAGCCGAAGGGCTCGGAGCGGTCCACCGGCACCCAATCGTCGATCGTCACGGACAGCTTGGGATAGTAGACATCCTCGTAGCGCGCGTAGTCCCCGCTGCTCATCGCGTCGCGCGCACGCTCACACGACACTTCATAGAGCTCAATGAGTGTATCGACGGCCACGTGCGCACTTCCCACAACATCCATAGCGCCTAGACTACTGGCTTATGGGATTTTCAGACGTGGTCCGCTGGGCGGAGCACCGCATCAACAGCGCCGACGTGAAGGCGAAATCGCGCCGCGGCTGGGTACCGCAAGTCACCGGCTTTACCGGCTACGGCAACTCCGAGCGCGCCCGCGTGCTCGGACGCGTGCTCATGGCCGACCCGGAACGCGAGCCGAAAACCGAGGTGGAGCGCGGCTACCGCCAGTTCTTCACCACCCAGGTCCCCAACATCGCAGTCACCGTCGAGCTGGGCGACCAGCGCGTCACCGCCCAGACCGATCGCAATGGCTACCTTGAAGTACTGATTCTGGACCACGGTCTTCAACCCGGCTGGCACACCGCCACCGTGCGCACCCCCTTGAGCGCCGAGGCCACCGAGGCGCGGGTGCAGATCATCGCCGACGACGTCACGCACGGCCTGATCTCCGACGTGGACGACACGATCATGGTGACCATGCTGCCGCGCGCCATGCTCGCCGCCTGGAACTCCTGGGTGAAGAAGACAAACACCCGCCAGCCCGTGCCCGGCATGCGCGACCTGTACGCGGAACTCCTCGCCCCCGGCGAGCCGACGTTCTACGTATCCACCGGCGCGTGGAACACGTTCGACACGCTCACGGACTTCATCGCGCGCGAGAAGCTGCCGCCCGGCCCCCTGCTGCTCACCGACTGGGGCCCGACCCCGACCGGGCTGTTCCGCAGCGGCCAGGAGCACAAGCGGGTCGCGCTGCGCAACCTCATCGTGGACTTCCCCAACATCCGCTGGACGCTGGTCGGCGACGACGGGCAGCACGACCCCATGCTCTACTCGGACCTGGTCCAGGAGCACCCGGACCGGGTGCGCCTGGTGGCGATCCGCGAGCTCAGCCGCTCCGAGCACATCCTCGCCCACGGCACTACCGCCACGATTTCGGCACCCGGCAACTACCGCACGATCAAGGCGATCCACGGGCACACCGGCTTCGACTTGGTGAGGGAGTTCAAGAAGCTGTGAAACGGACTCTCGCCGCGCTGCTCTGCACAATCGGCGTGCTTTCCGCCTGCCAGGAGCCGCCGCAGGAGGAGCTGGCGCCCGTGCTCACCGAGCGGGACGAGTACCTAGGCGTGGACCCGCAGTGGCTCGAAGACGAGGTGTCAAAGATTTCGCGCGAAACTGACACCGAGCTGGGCATCGTGCTTATCGACGACGACTTCTCCGCCACCCGCGCCGGCGACACCAGCATGCTGCGCTCCTGGTCCACGATCAAGGTGCCGGTGGCGTTTGCCGCACTCGAGCACTGTGACGTCGATAAGGCGATGCGCGAGGCGCTGATGACCTCCATGATCGAGGTCTCCGACAACGCCTCGACCGACCAGCTCTGGTGGTGCCTGGAGGCCTCCGGCGGGGCGGAGAAGTTTGTTGGCGAGGAGATCGCAAAGGCGGAGGCGGACGTAAGTACTTCCCCGACCTGGGGCGTGACCGAGTGGCCTCTCGAGTCGCAGGCGAAGTACGCCCATTACCTTGCGCAACTTGCCGATTCGGAGCCGGACGAAAATACCGCCTTCGTGCTCGACCTCATGGAGCACGTGGACGAGTCACAGGCCTGGGGCCTGGGCAACCTGGGCATCCCTTTCAAGGGCGGCTGGAGCGATACGCCCGAGGGGACGTGGGAGTCGCGCCAGTTCGGCTACGCCACGCTGGGCGACAAACGCTACGGCATCGCCGTGGCCGCAACCAGCGAGATCGGGTCCTTCTCAGACACCACCGACGCCCTCGACAAGCTGGCAGCCGCGCTCAGCAACGTCTAGAAGCCGCCGAGGAGGAGGCGCAGCTGCTCGATGCGCTCCGCCGTCGCCCCGGCCCCAAGCTGGTCGCGGTAGGCCCGAATAAACAGGTTCTGGGTGCCGGCGATCATGAACACCGCCGCGTCGTCGAGAAGCTGGCCCGAGGCCTTTTTGCCCTGCTCATCGAGCATCTCCCTGAGCCCGTCGCGGATCGGCGTGAACAGCAGGGCGCACAGCACCTGGTTGAGCTTCGCGTGCACCGGGGAATCGATGAGGTGGCACACCATCGGCCGGTGCGGCTCGATCGCGCGGGCGAGCTGGCGCACCTGCTCCGGGTAACTCTCATCACCGACGAAGTTGGCGGCAAACTCCTCGTAGGCAGGCGCGAGCACGGCCTCCCCGGCCGCGAGCACCACGCCGTCGCGGTCCTGGAAATGCTCGTAGAAGACCTGGCGGCTCACCTGCGCCGCCTTCACAATGCCAGAGACGGAAAGCTGGTCCACCCGCTTGGTGGCGAGCAACTCGATTGTGGCGCTCACGAGCGCCTCGCGGGTGCGGACCGCCCGCGGGTCAACACTGCCCTGTCTCCGTGCCACGTTCTTCGCCTGGGTCATTTAAAACGCCTTGCGCAGGATACCGAGCACCTCAGCGACGCGGTCGGCGGCTTCGGCGGCGCTGCCTGCTTCCCGTACGGACTTGACCATCAAGCGGAAGGCACCAGCACGCAACAGATCGCCGAGGTCCTCCTGGTACTGCTGGTCGATCTTGCCCAGGCGCTCTTGCAAGGAGTCGACCGCGTTGCGCAGCATCGGCTGCTCCGGGGTGGTAAAGACCCCCAGCACAGCGGGCAAAGCCGGGCCGCCGACCACGTTGAGCAAAAGGTCGCGCTCCTCGTACATGCCGCCGACGAGCACGTCGATGGCGGCGCGCGGGTTGTCGCTTTCGATGTATTCCTTGATATATGCGTCGATGACGGGGCGGAAGGTGTGCTCGATGAGCGCGCCGACCACGGCGTCACGGCCGTCGTAGTGCTCGTAGAAGACCTGGCGGCTCATGCCGGCGCGCTTCACGATTGCGGAGACCGTAATGTCCTCGGTCTTATTTTCCAGCTGGAGTTCCCTTGTGGCATTCAGGAATGCCCCGCGGGTCCGTACTGCGCGGGGGTCCATACTGCCCTCTCGACGGGCCATTGTCGCTCCTCTACCTCCGCTCCATCTACCGGATGCACGTTATTCTTGGAAACGGTGATCGCTTCCATCATTTCAACACCCGTAAATTACCCTATTAGTCAAATTTAAGAAAGTGGGCGTGCAGTGACTACTTCTTCTTCTCTCCCGGATACCACGATTGCGCTGCTGCAAGAGTTAATTCAGCTCGCGTGCGTCAACGATCTCACCCCCGATTCCGGGCAGGAGCACAAGGCCGCGGATGCGCTCGAGCGCTTCTTCGCGGATTGCCCCAACGTGCGCGTCGAGCGCTTCGAATCCCACCCGGGGCGCACCTCCATCGCCTTTACGCTGGAGGGCTCGGACCCTGAGGCCGAGCCGTTGACCCTGCTCGGCCACACCGACGTGGTGCCGATTGATGCGCCGAAGTGGACAAAGGAGCCCTTTGGGGCCCAGCTTATCGACGGGCGCATCTACGGCCGCGGCGCCACCGACATGCTCTACATCACCGCCGCCATGGCCGCCGTGGTGCGCGACGTCGCCTTAAGCGGCACCCAACCCGCCGGCACCCTGACGTTTGTCGGCTGCGCAGACGAAGAAGCCCGCGGCGGGCTCGGGGTCGGCTGGCTCGCCGAGCGCCACCCGGACGCCTTCTCGTGGAAGAACTGCCTCTCTGAAGAGGGAGGCTCGCACCTTCCGGTGCAGGACGGCTCGGACGCACTGGTGGTCGTCGTCGGCGAGAAGGGTGCGGCGCAACGCCGCCTGACGGTGCACGGGGACGCGGGGCACGGCTCCACCCCGCACGGGCGGGACTTAACCATCGCCAAGATCGGCAAGGTGGCGGAGCGCATCGCGGCGCTTACACCCCCGGTGACCTCGGACGAGCCGTGGCCCAGCTACGTGCGGGCGTGGAAGTTCGACGAGGCGACCGAGGCGGCGCTGCTTGCCGGCGAGGGCTACGAGGCCTTCGGTCAGCTCCAGCGCTACTCGCACGCGATGAGCCACCTCACCGTGGCACCGGCGGTGCTGCGCGCGGGCGGGGCCATCAACGTGCTGCCTTCGGAAGCCTCCCTGGATTTAGACATCCGCCAGCTGCCGGGCCAGACCCAAGAGGAGATCGACGAGCTGTTGCGCGAGGCGCTCGGCGACATGGCCGACGAGGTGGAGATCACCCACCTAATCACCGAGGACGCCACAGTTTCCCCGACTTCAGGCCCGCTGTACGAGGCGATCGTGGACACCTTCGCCGAGTTCTTCCCCGACGCCGCCGTGGTGCCGACGCTCGCCGCCGGCGGCTCGGACCTGCGCTTTGCGCGCCGCAAGGGCGGGGTCGGCTACGGCTTTGCGCTGCACCAGCGCGGGCGCACCCTGGGCCAAGTGCTCGACCTTTTGCACAGCCACGACGAGTACGTGGAAGTGGAGGACGTGGAGCTGACCGTCAAGGCGTACCGGAGCCTGGTGCGGCGCATGGTGAAGGCGTAACCCCTTTCGCACCCCTTTCACATCAGTCACATCCGTGCCATACTGGGCCGCATGAAGATTCGCGCTATTGCCCTGTCCGCGGCCGCCGCGGGCACCCTCTTTGCCGCCCAGCCCGCCCACGCCGACGCGATTGATGATGCCCTGGCGAAACTTCCCGCCGGCGAAATCTCCTGCGAGCAGGCAGAGAAGTACTGGACCAACGACGCCGACTACAACGCCAAGGTGCGCCAGGCGCGCACCATCGCCCGCTTCGACAGCCGCGGCCCGCAGATCCTCGACGCACTCGCGCGCGTCGAGAGCGCGGCCAACCGCTGCGGGCTGAAGGGCACGAACGGTGGCAACCAGGGCGGTAACCAGCAGGCCCCTGCACAGCAGGCACCAGCACAGCAGGCTCCTGCGCAGCAAGCCCAGCCTGCTCCCGCGAAACCTGCACCGGCTCAGCCTGGAAAACCGCTGATCGTGCTCGCGCCGCAGGGCGTGCCGACTTTTGACGCCCCGGTGGCCAACGTGGCCACGGTGCGCCTGCCGGACCTGGCGGTCATCGCGCAGCAGCTGCTCGCCCAGTACGCACCGGGCTCCTCACTGCCTTTCTAGGCCTGCCACTCGTAGAGGACCTCTTCCCCGGCGCGGATGCGCACCCCGTAGGTGGGCTCTAGCCACGCGTCGGTCTGGATTTCCTCGCCGCCTTCGCCACGACTCCGCAGGGAGATCGTGGCGTTTTGCTTGTCCAGGACTTCTACCTCGGCGTGGGTGAGCCACTGGTTGCGGCGGCGCACGCCGATGAGCTTCTTGTGCTCGGCGAGCACCCAGCTGCCCAGTTCGGACAGCTCCGCAGGCGTGGCGGGCAGCGGGGGTCGTACGGGATCGTCGGCGGCGAAGCCCTCGCCGCGCAGCGCCTCGAAGCCCTGCTCGTCGCCGTAGTAGATGCTCGGCATGCCGGGCAGGCTCATCAGCAGCGCGAGCGCGATGATCTCGCCGTCCTGGCCCACCTTGGAGGCGATGCGGTCGACGTCGTGGTTGCCGATGAAGGTGTTGGGTAGGGTGCGCGCGGCGATGTCGGCGTGGCGACCGATCGCGTGGTCGAGCTCCCAGAAGTTCGTGTCCGCGATGGAGGACCACAGCCCCTTCCACAGCTCGTACTGCGTGACCGCGTCGAGGGTGCCGGCCTCGGTGATCGCAGCGTAGTCGCCGTGGATGACCTCGCCGAGGATGAGCACGTTGGGGAACTCCTCGCGCACGCGCGCGAGCACGGTGCGCCAGAACTCGGGCGGCACCGAGTAGGCCACGTCCAGGCGCCAGCCCTGGATGCCGCGGCGCAGCCAGTGGCACATGATGTCCACTACCGCATCGATAATGCGCGGGTCCTCGTGGTGCAGGGTGGCCAGATCGGCGTGGCCCTCCCAGTCGGTGTCGCCGGCCAGGCCCTCGGCGACCCAGGGGTGGGTGCGGGCGACGTGGTTGAACACGCCGTCGAGCATGACCTGGATGCCACGCTCATGGCAGGCGGCAATGAGATGGTCGAAGTCGGCGTCGTCGCCAAGCCGGGCGTCGATGCGGTAGTGGTCGAGCGTGTCGTAGCCGTGGGTGACCGACTCGAAGATAGGGCCGAGCAACAGCCCGTTGCAGCCGAGTTCGATGAGGTAGTCCAGCCAGGCCTCGAGCTGGCCCAGTCGGTGCCCGGAATCGTCGCCTGCGCGGTCGCGGATGGGGGCGCCGGTGGCGCCAAGCGGGTAGACGTGCCACCAGATCACGTCGGCGAGTTGCGGTTTCATGTGGGTGGGCTCCTTCCACGTGGATGTAGGCTCAAGGGCATGACGCGCCGCTTGAGTGTCGAGGAACGCCGCGCCGAGATCCTCGACGCCGCCACCACGACCTTTGCTTCCCTGCCTTATGGCGATGTCTCTGCCCAGCTTATCGCCCAACGCTGCGGGGTGTCGGAGGGCCTCATCTTCCACTACTTCGGCTCCAAGGCGGGCCTATACGCGGCGTTCCTGCAGGACACGGCGTTCGACTTCACCCGCTTCCGCGATCCCGTGGAGCTTGTGCGCGCCTACCTCGACCACATCGCCGCGCGCCCCTTCGTGTGGGCGGCCGGCCGCCGCAGCGGCGAGGAACCGCTCGAGGCGATCCACCTGCGCATCGAGCACCGCGACGCCGCCGTCCACACGCTGTGCGAGCTGCTCGGCCGCAGCGACGAACGCGCCCGCATCGCGGTCTCCGGCACGCTCGGCTTTCTCGACGCCATCGCGCTGGACTGGGTCGACGAGGGCTGTCCCGCCTCACGCCGCGAGCTGCTTATCGACGCCACACTCGCCGCCCTCAACGCCGCCTGCTAACCCTCCCCGCGCCGGCGGATCAAGGGCTCGAGGCGGTCCTGCAGGCGTTCGCGCCACGCCTCGACGGTCTCCTTGTAGCTCCCCTCGTGCGGGTGCATGCCGCGGTGGGTGAAGGTGACCTGCGTTTCGCCCTGCTCCTCCTCGCTGTCGCTGAGCTCGAAGATGAGCGAGGTGTCGTCCCAGTCGCGGTCTTCTTTCTCCTTGCCCGTGGACTCGGTGTGCCAGACCAGGCGGTCGCCCTCTTCGGCCTCCTCCACGCGGAACTCGGCGTACTGGCTGTCCGTGTCGAAGTGGAACTCGCCGCCGGCCTCGGCCGCCGAGCCCTCGATGTGGTCGTCCCACCAGTCCTTCGGCGTAGTGATCGCCTTGAACACCGCGGTGCGGGAGGCGGGCACGGTGAAGCTGGTGGAGAAGTCCTTGATGGCGCGGACCTTGGTGCCGTCGGAAAACTCGTAGTCCGGCATCGCGGAGTCCGGGTCGTAGATGCTGACCTCGTAGCCCTCGTCGCGAAGCTGGCGCAGCCCCTCCTTGATCAGCAGGCGGCCGGCCTTGTTGAAGCTGGTCACATTCGACACATCCAGCACCAGCGTGCCGCCGACAATGCGCTCGCTCGACAGGTCGTGCAGGATCTTCTCCGCGGCGGTGAAGTTGATCATGCCCTGCAGCACCACCACGGTGCAATCTTCTCGACGCTCCACCGACCGAATCCCCGGTGCCGTGTAGTAATCCGCGCCCATCAGGTTCAGCCCCAGCGAGGCGGACATCTCGCGGAAGATGCGCACCCCGCGCACCGAGTTGCCCTGCTCGTTCAGCCGCGGGCTCAGCGACGCCAACCCCATCTGCCCCGGCATCGTGCCGATCAGCCCGCCGGCCACGCCCGACTTCGCGGGGATGCCTACGTTGACCATCCACTGCCCCGAGCCGTCATACATACCCGCCGAAGTCATCACCGCCTGCGTAATCCGCGCAGCGGCCGCAGAGCAGACCCGCTCGCCGGTGATCGGCTGTACCCCGCCGTTGGCCAGGGTCGCCGCCATCGTCGCCAGATCGCGCACGGTGACCAGCACCGCGCACTGCTGCGTGTAGGACTCAATCGCGTCGTGCGCCTGGTCCTGCACCATGCCGAACTCGCGCAACAGGTGCGCGATCGCCAGGTTGCGGTGCGCGGTACTGATCTCGGATTCCACCAGCGATTCGTCGATGCTCAGTTCGCGGCCGGCAAGTTTGGAAAAGAAGGCCCGGATCTTCTCCACCCGCGCCTTTACCGAGGATTCCGCGCCGTTGATCAGCTGGTTCACCGCGATCGCGCCCGCGTTGATCATCGGGTTCGCGGGCCGATGGGTGCCCTCTTCCAGCGAAATCGCGTTGAAGGCCTCGCCCGAAGGCTCCACGCCCACGTACTTGTGCACCTCCGCCGCGCCGAGCTCCTCCAGCGCGAGCGCGTAGACGAAAGGCTTGGAGATGGACTGGATGGTGAACTCGTAGTCATCATCGCCCACCGAGTAGAGGTTCCCCGACGTCGTGCACAGGGCCACGCCGAGCTTGTCGGGGTCGGCGGCGGCCAGCTCGTCGATGTAGTCGGCGAGCTGGCCGCTGTCGTCGTCGCGGACTTGTTCCAGCAGGTGGTCAAGGTATTCGGGTACTGGCGTAGGCATGCGCGCCAGTCTAGAGCTTTGCGCTTAGCGACGCCCACTCTTACCTTTTTGTCTACTTTCCTTTACATAGTGGCGCGTTTAGTTTATTGTTTGTCATAGGCGCTTACAAAGCAGAAAGGAGCGCTGATGCCCGACACACACGAAAACATGGTCCGCAAATGGCGGCGGTGGCAGGAACTCTCCCAAGCCGAGCTCGCCACACAGGTGGGAGTGTCCCGCCAGACCATCGCCAACATTGAAAAAGGCAACTACTCCCCCTCCGTCCACCTCGCACTCGACATCGCACACGCCCTCGGCAAAACCGTCGAAGCCCTCTTCGGCGACGAACAGGAAGGATAACCCCATGCTGAAGCAGTACGGCGACAAAAAGATCGCCCTGGCAAACCAGGGCACCGACGACGAATACCAGCAGCAGATCTTGCATCAGTCCAGCACCGTGACCTCGGAGACGCTGATGTACACCACCACGTTCATCATGGCGGTCCTCGCCTGGGCCCTGCCCGAGGGCGCAGCCATCTACTCGCTGCTGGTGCTCCTGCCCGGCACGCTCGCGCAGACCGCCGGCGCGCTGTGGATGCAGAACTACGCCCCGCGGCCCCGCCCGCCCAAGATTTTCACCCTGTCCACCCTGCCCATCTGGATCTTCCTCGCGATCACCTTCGCCGGCATCGCTTTTAACGACTTCGACGGTGACCCGGGCGGCACGATCGGCATGGTCATCGGCGCGGTCGTCGGCGGTGGTGCCGCCGCGTACTTTGCCCCACGCTTCCAGCGCCACAAGCGCCGCGACGACGAGGCACGCCTGAACGCCGACCTCGAAGATTAATACCTACGGTTATAATCGGCATTATTCCGATCACGACGAGAAAGGATGCCGATGTACCTCGCAGAAAAGCCCAACCCGAAACTCAACTACTTAAGCGACAAGCACGCCGAAATCATCAAGGCAACGCTTCCGCCGGTGGGCGAAAACATCGAGACGATCACGAAGACGTTCTACTCCAAGATGTTCGCCGCCCACCCCGAACTCATCGCCAACACCTTCAACCGCGGCAACCAGAAGCAGGGCGCGCAGCAGAAGGCCTTGGCCGCATCCGTCGCTACCTTCGCCACTCAGCTGGTGGACCCGTCAGCGCCAGACCCGGTCATGATGCTGGACCGCATCGCACACAAGCACGTCTCGCTGGGCATCCGCAAGGACCAGTACCAGATCGTGCACGACAACCTCATGGCCGCGATCGCCGAGGTCCTCGGCGATGCCGTCACCCCCGAGGTCGCCGAGGCCTGGGACGCCGTCTACTGGCTCATGGCCGACGTGCTGATTAAGCATGAGGCCAAGCTCTATGAGTCCGACGGCGTCACCGACGGCGACGTCTTCCGCCGCGCAACTGTGTCCGCCAAGGAGCAGCTGACCGACAGCGTCTATGCCTACACGCTCACCGGCGACTTCACCGCCCCGCGCCCCGGCCAGTACACCTCCGTGGGCGTCACGCTTGACGACGGTGCCCGCCAACTCCGCCAGTACTCCATCATCGAAGGCGACGCACACTCCTTACGCATCGCCGTGGAAACCGACGGCGAGGTCTCCACGTACCTGCGCGACCGCGTCGAGGTCGGCGACACCGTCGACGCCACCCTCCCCGCCGGCGACCTCGTCCTCCAGGACGGGGACAACCCAGTCGTGCTGATCTCCAGCGGCATCGGTTCCACCCCGATGGTGGGCATCCTCGGCCACCTGGCCCGCACCAATTCGGAGCGCAAGGTGACCTACCTGCACGCCGACGATTCCGAGGACTCCTGGGCGCAGCGCGAAGAGACCCGCGCGCTCGCGGACAAGCTCCCCAACGCCGAAATACGCGCCGCCTTCCGCGACCAAGGCGAGCGCGTCACCATCGCCGAGGCAGATGTCGCCGGTGCCGACGTCTACCTCTGCGGCGGAGCCAACTTCCTACAAGCCATCCGCGACAACCTCGCCGACAAGTCACCCGCCAACGTCTACTTCGAGCTGTTCAGCCCGAACGACTGGCTGATCAACTAGTCCGCTTCGGTGATGCGCGCCCCGCACTCGTTGAGCCGGTCAAAGGGCCTGAGCTCGACCTTGAGCTCGCTCGCCCGCCCGTCGAGGTAGCCCGCGTGCAGCGCGCACACCGTCCGGTCCGGCAGCTCGCCGTCCGGCCCGATGAACGGGCAGGCGCGCAGGCCCACCTCGCGGGCCCCATCAGCCGCGGCGCCCTCGCGCGGGAGCGGGTCGAAGCCCATCGCGCGCAACAGGCGCACGAGCGCTTCCGTCCCCTCGTCCAAATCCGCCGGCGCGTCCGCCTCGCGCCCGGCGGATTTCGCTGCCCACTGCTGTCCGATCTCGCGGGCTTGCTCCAGGTCCCCGTCGGCAAGCATCCCGGTGAGCATCTCGACGAGTTCGATGTACTCGCTCGCCACCTCGCTACCACGCGGCACCCGCGCGGTGAAGATATGCGAGGGACGGCCACGCCCCACCGTGTGCGCTTGCCTGCGCGAAACCAGCTCCTGCGCGATCAGCTCATCCAAGTGGCCGCGCACGGTGTTGATGTGCATGCCGAGCTTGTGTGAGAGCTCGGCGACCTGCGCCCCGTCGGGAAACGCCTGCAGGGCGTGAAAGACTTCCCGCTGCTTCGCGCTCAATTCGGCGGCGGCAGCAGTGAGCTGAGACGCGGGGCGTGGCGCTCTTCGGCGAACCATTCTTCACACCCTCCTCCGGCTGGGAGTTCTTAGACAACTGCTTGCCTTAAGTATAGGAAGCGAACCGGTAAAACTCCTAGTTGGAGCATCCCCTTGTCCGCCCACATGCAACTTTAGTACGATTATTATCGTGGAAAAACTGAGTCGTGTGACGGGCGGGTGCATCGCCTTCTGGGCCAGCACCGCCCTCATCAACGTGCTTGCCGACGCCCCACGCTGGAACATCATCCACCCCCTCACGCTCGGCGTCGTCACAAACGCCATCCTCACCTACTCCACCCACTTCGCCGACGCCCTCACCCGCACCGCCTCCCGCCCTTTGCCCGTCTACGTGCGCCTCGCCGCAGTCAACCTCGCACTCGTCGCGCTGCTTTTCGACGCCCTCCCCAACCTCGCCGCCGCCACCGCCGTCTCCGCCCTGCTCTGGCACGGTGCCTCCATCGCCCGCAAGCTGCGCCGCGGCCTGCCCGGCCCCTTCGCCACCACCGCGTACTGCTACGTCGCCGCCGCCGCGTTCTTCACCCTCGCCGTCGCCGCCGCCGTCCAGCGCGACATTGCCGCCCACTCCCGCCTCGCTGTCTGGGGCTTCGCGTGGACGACCATCGCCGGCACCGTCATCACCCTGCTGCCCACCATGACCAGAAGGCGCGCCTCCCCCACCGCCCGCAAGCGGCTCTCGTACGCGCTGGCCGCCCACTGCATCGCCCTCCCAGCCGCGGCAGCGCTGCTCGGCACGCCACTTGCCGCGGCAGCGCTACTAGTGTGCGCGCTTGCGTGGTCGTACGCGCTGCAGCCCGTCCTGGCCAGCACGCTGTTTGACACGGACCTGTCGGCGCCCGCGCTCAGCGTCGCTGCCGGTGTGCTCTGGCTGCTCGGCGCGATGTACGCCGACGCCGCAACGCTTGCCCTCGGCGCGGAGCGCTTCCCCACAAATCTCCTCGTCTTCATCCTCGCCGCCGGGCTCGCGCAAATCGTCGCGGGCGCGCTCGGCCACCTCCTGCCAGTCCTCACGCGCCGCGCCACCGAGCCCGACCAAGGGTTTTTCAAAACCGGCGTACTCAACGGCGGCGCCATCGTCGCGCTGATCAACCCGCCCATCGGCCTTGCCATACTGGCGATCGGGCTGGTCCTGCACGCAAGAAAGGTCGCTTTCCCATGAACCGAACCGAATCCCTCGCCTGGGGGCTGATTGCCCTCGTCGTCGCCCTCGTGGTGGGGCTCACGCTCGCGTTCAGCCCCACCGACTCCGCGCAGGCCCCGATCAGCGAGGACGCCACCACCTTCGACATCGACATCCAGGGCATGTCCTTTGTCCCCGACACCATCCACGTCGCCCCCGGCACCCACGTCGTTCTCAACATCACCAACTCCGATACCCAGCAGCACGATCTCAAACTTGGCGACGGCCACACCGGCCGCATCGACCCCGGCGAAACCGTCACCCACGACTTCGGCGTCTTCGACGAGGACACGCAGGGCTGGTGCACGATCGCCGGACACAAGGCGATGGGGATGACTTTTGATGTGGTCACGAGTGGGGGCGGTGGGGCGTCGACAAGCGGCGAAGGGCGCGACGCGACACTGCCGGAAGCCAGCAGCGAGCTGCACGAGCACACCTGGGCCATCGAAGACGACGGAGACACCTGGACCTTCGACGGCCAAGCGCCCGGGCCGACGCTGCGCGGGCGGGTCGGCGACCGCTTCCGCATCACCATCGAAAACCGCGGGCACATGAGCCACTCCATCGACTTCCACGCAGGCGAAATCAGCCCTGACGAACCCATGCGCGACATCCAGCCGGGCGAGCACCTCACCTACGAATTCACCGCGCGGCGCTCCGGGATCTGGATGTACCACTGCGGCACCATGCCGATGAGCCAACACATCGGGATGGGCATGGTCGGTGCCGTCGTGATCGACCCGCCGGACCTTGCGCCCGTCGACGGCGAATACCTCCTCGTCGCGCGCGAAATCTACGGCGACGAGCCCGCGACCGCCTTCAACGACCACCCCGCGCAGTACGTCGAGCGGCCCATCGAGGCGCGCGTCGGCGACACCGTCCGCGTGTGGCTACTCAACGCAGGCCCCGACACCGCGCTGAGCTTCCACGTCGTCGGCGAAATCTTCGACACCGTGTACAAAGAGGGCACCTACTCGCTTCGCGACGCCCACGACACCGGCTCCCAAGCCCTCGACCTTCTAGCCGCGCAGGGCGGATTTGTCGAGCTCACCTTCGACGAGCCCGGCACCTACACCTTTGTCAACCACCAGATGACGGCGGCGGAGCAGGGCCAGCGCGGCCAGTTCCTGGTTCACGCGAACTAGCCCGGGCCGCGTGGTCGGTGCCGGTGGGCGTGACCTGGCCCGAGGGCGAGACGTAGACGATCTGCCCGCCGCGGCGCTCGGTGTGCCCGCGGGTGGCGCGCCCCGCCTGGTAGTTGTGGTAGCGGCACAGCCAGCCGAGGTTGCTCACCACCGTTTCGCCGCCAAAGCGGTGCTCGGTCATGTGGTGGGCGTCGCAGCGCGAAGCCGGCACGTCGCAGTCCTTCCACGTGCAGGTGGAGGAGTCGGCGAGCATCATCTCGCGGTGCTTCTCCGTGGCCAGGCGCATGTCGTAGGCGTTGACTGGTCCGTCCATCGCGCCGATCAGAATGATGTGGCCGAACTGTGAGAACTTCATGCGCACGAACTCCTCGCCCGGCATGACGATGCCGTTGGCGAAGCGGACCATCACGTCTTTGCCGGCGCCCGAGATGATCTTCTCGTAGTCGCCGAGGTCCAGGTTCACGCTGAGCTTGACCAGGTAGTCGGCGCGCGGACAGTCCCGGCTCAGCCAGCCGGTAACGTCGTGTTTCGCCGCATCGTAGGCGGCTTGGATGTCGAGGGCGGGGCCGGTGACGCGTAGCGTCGCTAAGCCATCGCCATGGTGCTTGACGCGAGCGCACGCGGTGCGCGGCGCGGGCGGCTGCAGCTCCTCTTTCAGCGCCGCCGCCCGCTTCCGAATCCGCGACAGGTCCCCGGCCGTGTTGCACAGCGTGTCGATGTAGTGCCAACGCTTCGTCGCGTCCTTGATCGCGTTCGCCGTGCGCGCAATGTAGGCCAGCGTCTCGATCCGGTGCCCGTTTTCGCGCGCCCCGTCGTGCGCGCGCTGCTGGTAGCGCGAGTACGAGGTGTGCGCGCACAGGGTCTTCGCCGCCGCGACCAACTGCTTCGCGCGGTCGTACTGGACGCCCTCGGCCTGCACCTCGCGGGCAGACTTGCCCGCCGCAGCGGCGACGAAGTCGAAGCCGCTCCGGTCGAATTGGGCAAGTGAGGCGAGTGCGTTCATGCCCGCCAGATTAGCCGATTGACCAGCACAAATGGCGGATTGTGAGAAGTCTCCCACTTTGCCCGGATCACGGAACCGACAGGCGAGTTTTTGCGTCTAATAGTGTTTAGGCTTTTGCGGCGAGCAGTACGGCTTTCTGCGCGCGCACCGCCCGCACCATCAGTGGCAGGAAGGCGACGAGGACGCCGAAGCAGCACGCGCTCATCGCCACGCGCAGCCACGAGTTCTCGGTCGCAATCCAGACCACGAGCGCGGCGTTGAAAAGCACCACGCGAAACAGCGAGCCGCGGGCGAGTTCGGCCAGCCCGGCGCGCACGGCGCGGGGGCCTCCGCCCATCGTCGTGGGCAGCAGGTAGCTCATGGTGCCGATCAGCAGCTGGGCAGCGAACCCGAGCAGGAGCGCGAGCGTCGGGATTTCCGGCAGGTCGATCGGCATGGCGAGGCGCACTGCGTACCAGAGCATCGCGACCGTAAGCCAGATCAGCGCCGCGAAGGCGCTTAAGCCCGGGTAGGTGACGCGGTCGCGCGGGTCGCGCAGCACGTCGAGGACGTTGACAAGAAAGCCGTGGAAGGTCCACAGCCACGCGGCGACGTAGACAAGCACGCCGGCGCTGGTGGCCAGGTCCACGCCCGCCAGCGCGCCGCAGCTGGCCAGGAGCACGCCGGCACCGGCGAGCGGGATCGAGGTGCCCGCCCGGTCGTGCATCCCGTTGATGCGCCACATGGCCGGGAACAGCACGGTCAGCGACGCGAGCGCGGCGAAGCCGACGAAGCCGCCGACGTTGACAAACAGGTGCGCCATCCGCACGCGTTCCTGCCAGTCGCCGGGCAGCCCGTAGGACAGGGCGGCGCCGAAGACAGCGCCGACGGGCAGGCAGGCCGCGCTGGCGACGTAGCCAAGCGCGACGGCCCGGTGCCGCTTCTCGGGCCCGGCGCGCCGCACCTGCGCATACAACACCCACGTGTGCCAGGCCAGCACACCCGCGACGAGCGCCGCGCCGGTCCAGGTCAGCCAGTAGGTCACCAGCACCTGGCCGACCAGCACAAGCACGGCGCCCGCGTTCAGCGCCCAGGTGCGGCGCAGTTGCGCGGGCCGCGCGCTGTCGGGCAGGCGCTGTTGCAGGAAGCGCTCGGTGAGGTTTTGCGACCACACCACGATCGAGTTGGTCAAAATCCCGAGCGTGAACACGTGGATAAGCAGCCACCCGGGCTCGGTGAACAGGACGTGCGTCAGCCCGAGCACGATAAACACGAGCATCCAGATGGTCACCGGCCGCGAGATGCGCCTGTGCCAGGTGTGCGGGCTCCAATCCTTCGACATATTCCCAATATAGCCCGTGCTTATTCGATGAGCTCGAGCAGCTTCTCGACGATCACCGCCCGGTTTACCTCCGCCAACGGCCGCGCATAAATGTGGTCGTGCACCCACAGGCCCGAGGCCAGTGCCGACGCAGCCAGAAGGTTCGGGTCCGCGGCCGTGTCGTCGGCACGCGGCAGCCACCGGTCCTCCACCTCGAGCCAAGGGCGCGTGTAGTCGGGGTGCGTGCGGGAGTGGAGCGTGACCATGAGCTCGGCGAGCGGCTCGTGCTCGCTCATGGTCACCAGCATCGCGCGGTAGCGCTCCCGCGCGGTGAGTTCGTCTGCGCCCTTGCCTCCGGCGTGGGCGCGCACCTTGTCCTCCCACAAGGCCGCGGTGTACTCGTGCAGTCCGACCAGCAGGGCGTGGCGGGAGGGGAAGTGGTAGAGCAGGCCGGACTTGGACAGCTCAGTATCGGCGGCGAGCCGATCATAGGTGACGGCCTCGATGCCGCCCGGGTCGGAGGCGACGATGGCGTAGGCGGTGCGCAGGATGTCTTCGCGCTTACTTTTGCTGGGCATGGAGTTCTCCAGACTTGGGGTTGTCGCGGAAGCAGAACGCAGTTGCGGCGGAAAAGACCAGCGCTGCGGCGGCAAGCACGAGCAGGACGGCGTGGTAGGCGTCGGTGTAGGCGGTGGCGGCGGCGGGGTTGGGTGTGGCGTCGTAAAGCGCCTCCATGCCCCGAGGGAATGCGCGCTCGAACCAGAGCGGGAGCAGCGAGCCGGTGATCGCGACGGTGAGCAGGGTGCCGAACTCGTAGGAGACCTCTTCGACGCCCGCGGCCATGCCGGAGCGGTGCGCGGGCGCGGCGCCGAGAATCGCGATCGAACTCACGCTCATCACCGAGCCGGCGGAGCAGCCGAGGATGACGAGCGCGAGGATCTCCAGGGCGAGGCCCTCGGCCGAGTCGCCGGCAATCAACAGCGCGGTGCCGACGGTCGCGCCCAGGAAACCACCAGCGATGAGCGGGAGGAAGCCGATGCGGTGCAGGTTCGCCCCGCCAAGCACGGACCCAGGAATCGCCGCGACCGCCATCGCCGTGATCACCGTGCCCGCGTGCAGAGGGGTAAAGCCGCTGACCAGCTGCAGCTTCTGCGCCGTCATCAGCTCTACGCCCGCGAGCACGAACATGCCGCCGGCGGCCGCGATCACGCCACCGGAGAAGAGGCGGGAGCGGAAGATGTCGAAGGTGAGCAGCGGGTCATCAAGCTGGTGCTGGCGGCGCACGAAGAGCCAGCCCGCGGCCACAGCGACGACGATCGCGATGAGCGGGACCCACAGCGCACCGTCCGGGTTGGCCAGGCCCTTGATCGTCATGGTCAGCCCGGATAGCGCGAACAGCGAGTAGACGGAAGAGATGACGTCCCAGCGCTTGGCTGGATTCGGTACGTTCTCCGGGGCGAGCGCCAGCGTGGCGATCAGCGCGATCACCACGACGGGCACGTTGATGAGGAAGACCGAGCCCCACCAAAAGTGCTCCAAAAGCGCGCCGCCGACCACCGGCCCGAGCGCAGCACCGACGACGGCGACGGACGCCCAAATACCGATCGCGGTGTTTCGCTCCTGCTCGTCGGGGAAGGTCAGGCGGATCAGCGCGAGTGTGGCGGGCATCATCACTGCCGCGCCGAAGCCGAGCAGGCCGCGCGCGGCGACGAGCTCCCAGGCTCCCGGCGCGAACGCAGCCGCCAGCGAGGCCACGCCGAAAATGACGAGGCCGATGAGCCACATGAGGCGGTGGCCGAGTTTGTCGCCAAGCGTGCCGGTGCCGAGCAGCAACCCCGACAGCACCAGCGGGTAGGCGTTAATGATCCACAGCGACTGCGCGGGCGTGGCGTGCAGCTGGGCGCTGAGCACCGGCATGGCGGTGTACAGGATCGAGTTGTCCAGCCCGATCATGAGCAGGCCGGAGGAAATTACGGCGAAGAAAGTCCAGCGTTGGGTTGCAGAGTGCATCACGCGCCGAAACTGTAATGACCGTCCGTTTAACTTTCAACTCGCGGGAAACGGATGGAAGCGTCGTCACGCACGGAAAGCTCGACCTCGCCGCCGACTGGGAAGGTGAGCAGCGGGTTGGTGTGCCCGAAGCTCGCGTTGGCCACCACGGGCTTGCCCTCGAGCTCCGGGATCGACGCGATCGTCTCCTCCAGCATGGCGCGGGTAACTCTGCTGGCGGTTTGGAAGCGGCCAATGACCACGCCCTCGATGCCCTCGCCGTCGGGCATCTGCAGCAGGGAGACGAGCTCGCGGCGGAAGTCCATCACGCTGTACTTGCCGGTGACCTCGGCGAACAGAATCGCGCGCTCGAGCGAGGGCATGAACTCGGTGCCGGCGAGCAGGCCGAGCGTGCCCAGGTTCGCGCCGAGCGCAATGCCGTGCGCGGACCCTTCCTGGATGCTCCACCAGCCGTCGTCGGGTTCGCGGACGCGGGCGTCCTGGTTGATGAACCAGTCGTCGTCGGTAAACCAGGTGCCCGGCCGCCACTCGATCGGCCCCTGCTCGAAGGCGGCGGTGACAAAGCATGCGCGCGTGAGCTCGGAGTGATCCCGCATGCCGAGGGTGGACCAGTGCGGGCCGATATAGGTGGCCATGCCGGTGCGCGCGTAAATCGCATTGGCGATCGCCGAGATGTCCGAGTTGCCGCACATGAACTTCGGGTGCGCGGCGATCAGGTCGAAATCCAGGTGCGGCAGGACCTCGTTGCTGGTAAACCCACCGATGACACTCATGATGCCGGCGACCTCCGGGTCCGTGAACGCGGCGTGCAGGTCGGCGGCTCGCGATTCGGCAGAAGAGGACCAGAACATGTCGGACTCGCGCACGTTTTCGCCGAAGGTGACGCTGATGCCCAGGTCAGCGAGGCGTCGATTAGCAAGGCTCTTGACGTATAACCCGGCCTCGCCCTGCTCCACATAGGCCAGGGAGCGGGAGGGGGCGACCACGCGGATGGTGTCGCCCGTTTGCAAAGGTCGCGGGTAGATAGTCATTGCTTAGACATTACCCGCACGATCGCGTCGATCGTGTCTGGCGGAAGTGGCGCGGGCAGGCTAAACCGCAGCGCGGACTGGGCGAGCTCGGGCGAGTAGCCGAGCGCGGTGAGCACGGGTGATGGTTCAGCAGCGCCCGCCCGGCAGGCCGAGCCGGAGCTTGCCGCAAACCCCGCGACGTCGAGCGCGACGAGCAGCGCCTCGCCGCTGATGCCCTCGACCACGAAGGAGGCGTGGTTGGGCAGCCGCTCGGTGCGGTGCCCGGTCAGGCGTGCGCCGGGCACATGCTTTTCGACGCCCACGATCAACGCATCCCGCGACGCCATCACCTCCAGCGCGCGCTGCCCGGCGCGCTCTCGCTGCGCCCCCACCGCCGCGGCGAACCCGGCGATCCCCGCCACGTTCTGCGTGCCCGCGCGGCGCCCGCCCTCCTGTCCGCCACCAAAGATGACGGGCTCGAGCGGCACGTCGCGCGGCAGAAGCAGCGCGCCGACACCGGCCGGGCCGCCGAACTTGTGCGAGGCCAGCGCCACCGTTGTCGCGCACGGGCCCGGCCAGCCGCCCGCGGAAAGATCGACCGGCAAGTTCGCGGCGGCTTGCACGGCGTCGAGGTGCAGCGCCACCTGCGCGGGGACTTCGGGCACATTGGCGACGGTGCCGACCTCGCTGTTGGCCAGGCCAAGCGCGACGAGCGTGGTGTCTGGGCGCAAGCACCGGTCCAGGTCGGCCTGTGCGATCCGGCCATGCTTGTCGACGGGCACGTAGTCCACCTCAAAGCCGTGGAGCCGCTCCAGTGCGGCGCAGCTTTGCAGGACCGAGGAGTGCTCGATGGGGGAGGTGATGATGTGGCGGCCGCGCGGGGCGGCCAGGGCGGGGCCGATGATGCCGAGGTTGTTGGCCTCGGTGCCACCGGAGGTGAACACCACGCCCGCGGGGTGCACGCCGAAGGCCTCGGCGATCGTGGCGCGGGCCGACTCGAGGACTTTCGCGGCGCGCTCGCCCGCGGAATGCACGCTCGAGGGGTTCGCGCAGGCCGCATCATAGACCTGCAGCATCGCGGCGCGGGCCTCGGGCGCAAGCGGGGCGGTGGCGGCGGCGTCGAGGTAGGTTTCCACTAGTCCGTGACCTCATCGACCTCATCGACGCTGTCGAGGCCCAGGTCGAGCGCGCGGGCGCTGTGGGTCAGCTTGCCCACCGAGATCACGTCCACCCCGCAGGCGGCGAGTTCGGCGACGGTGTCGAGGTTGACGTTGCCGCTGGCTTCGGTGGGCACGCGGGCGTCGATAAGCGAAACTGCTTTGCGTAGCTCGGCGGGCGAGAAATTATCCAGCATGATGCTGTCCACGCCCGCGGCGAGCACCGGCTCAATCTGCGCGAGCGAATCGACCTCGACCTCGATGTGCGTGGTGTGGCTGACGCGGGCGCGGATCGTGCGCAGCGCCTCCGTGATACCGCGCGGGCTCGTGGCGCCGAGCGCGGCGAGGTGATTGTCCTTGACCATCACCGCATCCGAGAGGCTAAAGCGGTGGTTGTGGCCGCCGCCGGCGCGCACCGCGTGCTTCTCAAAGGCGCGCAGGCCAGGGGTGGTCTTACGCGTATCCACGATGCGGGCACCCGTGCCCTCGACCGCGGCGACGTAGCGGGCCGTCAGCGTGGCGACGCCCGACATCCGCTGCGCGAAGTTCAGCGCGACGCGCTCCGCGCTCAAGATGCCGCGGGCTGGGCCCTCGATGAGCGCGAGGCGCTGGCCGGCGTCGAAGTGCGTGCCGTCCGGGGAAAGCTCGGTGACCGTGATCTGCGGGTCCGTGGCCGCGAACGCCGCGCGGACCACCTCTCCCCCGGCGAAGACGCCCTCTTCGCGGGCCACCAGCGCCGTGCGCAGGCGGGCGTCGGGAGCAATCGCGGCCTCGACGGTCGCATCACCCCACGGCATGTCCTCGGCGAGTGCGGCGCGGACGGCGGTGTTGATCAGCTCCGGGGTCAGCATGGCTTCGCCGCCAGCATCCGCTCGAGCGCCACGCGTGCGTCGGCCGCGGTGGCTTCCGGCACCGCGATCTGGTTTTCCACCCGGCCCTCGAGCAGCGACTCGAGCGTCCACGCCAGATACGCCGGGTGGATGCGGTACATCGTCGAGCACGGGCACACCACCGGGTCGAGGCAGAAGATCGTGCGGTCTGGGTATTGCTGCGCGAGCCGGTTGACCATGTTGATCTCGGTGCCGATCGCGATGACGTCGCCGGGTGCGGAGTTCTCCACCACGCGGCGGATGACTTCGGTGGAACCGGAGGAATCGGCGGCGTCGACAACCGGCGCAGGGCACTCGGGGTGCACCACGACGTGCACGCCCGGGTACTCCGCGCGCGCCTTTTCGATCTGCTCGACTGTGAAGCGGCGGTGGACGGAGCAGAAGCCGTTCCACAGAATCACCTTCGCCTGCGCGAGCTGCTGCGCGGTGTTGCCGCCGAGCGGCTCGTTGGGGTTCCACATGCACATCTGCTCGTCCGTAATGCCCATCGCGCGCGCCGTGTTGCGGCCCAAGTGCTGGTCCGGCAGGAAGACGACGCGCTCGGCGCGCTCGAACGCCTCCTTGAGCACGGTCGCCGCGTTCGAGGAGGTGCACACCACGCCGTCGTTGCGGCCGCAGAAGGCTTTGATGTCGGCAGCCGAGTTCATGTACGTCACAGGCACGATTGCCTCGCCAGGCAGCGCTTCGTGCAGCTGGTCGAAGCACGCCTCGACCTGCGCGAGGTTGGCCATATCCGCCATCGAGCACCCCGCGTTCAGGTTCGGCAGCACCACGGCCTGGTCCGCCCCGGAAAGAATGTCGGCGGTCTCCGCCATGAAGTGCACCCCGCAAAAGACGAAGGCCTCCGCCTCCGGGTGCGCCTTCGCCTGCTGGGCGAGGTTGAAGGAGTCTCCAATGAAGTCCGCAAACTTCACGATCTCATCGCGCTGGTAGAAGTGCCCCAGGATCTTCACCCGGTCACCCAGCTGCTCCTTCGCCGCGGCAATCATCGCGTCGAGTTCCTCCGGACTCGCCTGCGTATACCGTGCAGGCAGGGGCGCCTGCGGGGTGGGCAGCGGCGCGAACGTATCGCCGCGCGAGGCGCCCGGCCCGTAGGAGGCGTTCTGGGCGGTCTGCCACGGCTCTGCGGGCAGCTCCGTGTCGCAGGTGGCTTCCTGGGCCGCCTTGCGCGTAATCAAATCGGCAACTGAAGGCATGGTTCTTACTCTTTCTCGCTCATGAATCTGTAGTACTTCGCCGGCCGGTGCTTGGTACCGGCTTCGGTGGTGCCCGTGGCCTCGAGCTCTCCGCTCGCCAATGCTTGCCGACGAAAATTCGCCGGATCCAGCCCCTTCCCCCCAATCGCCTCGTGCACCCGGCGCAACTGCGTAAGCGTGAAGGACTCCTCGAGGAACCGGTGGGCGATCAGGGTTTGTTCTGCGCGCTTTTGCAGGCGCGTGATCCCGGCGCGGATGATCTCCGCGTGGTCGAAGGCCAGCTCCGGCAGCTCGCGCGTGTTCCACCAGGCGATGTTGGGGTCGTCGGGAAGCTCGGTACCAACGAAGTCCTGGGGCCGAAACTGCGCCCAGTACGCGATGGTGACCATGCGTTGCGCCTCCGCGGAGCGCTCCACCGACCCGAAGGCGTAGAGCTGCTCCAGGTAGTTCGGCGTGGCACCACTGGCCGCAACGAGCGTCTCGCGCGCGGTTTCGCCCAACGTCTGGTTCCACTGCGTGGGCCCGCCGGGCAGCGCCCACGCACCGTAAAACGGGTCGCGCACGCGGCGCACAAGCGGGATCCACAGCCCGCTATCTGCGTGGAGTTCGGTGGGTGTTCCAGTCGGGTTGTGCAGCGCAAACGCGACTGTGGACACCGCCACCATCGGTCCGAGCCTCTGGCGCTCGGCGACGTTGAGCCTCTGCAAGCCGAACATGGGCGGACCTCCTTACTTATAGTCATGATGACTTTAAGTGAGCTTAGGCGAGGCGTCGGGTCCGGGCAAGCACCGCCACTAGGCTCGTAGCCCATGAGGATAGGCATCATCGGCGCTGGCATCTCAGGCCTTGCGCTGGGGGCGGCGCTGCACCGCAGCGGCATGGACGTGCAGGTTTACGAAGAGCACGCGCAGATCCGCAGCGGCGGTGCCGGCATCACGCTCGCGCCGAACGGGCTCGCCGCCCTCGACGACTTAGGAATAGGTGCGGACTTCCGCGCGCTGCAGCAGCGACAAGCGCCATTGCAAGGTGGGATCCGTAACCCACGGGGAGATTGGCTCACGCGCATCTCCCCGGAGATCACGCGCGCCTCGCTCGCGCTCGATCGCACCACGCTCCACTCGCTCCTCCTCGCAGACATCCCAAGCTCATGCGTCCACACCTCTGCGGGGGCGGTGGGCGTCCACAAGCAGTCCGGCACGGTCGCTTTTGCCGACGGCCGCGAGGAGCGCTTCGACGTCGTGGTGGGCGCGGACGGGATCCGCAGCGCAGTGCGCGCCAGCTGCTTCGCCGACCCCGGCATGACCTACGCCGGCTACAACACGTGGCGCGCGATCACCGAAGGGGTACCGCTCGACGCCGGGTTCGAGACCTGGGGCACTCGCGCCCGCTTCGGGGCAGTCCCGCTTCACGACGGCCACACCTACTGGTTCGCCGTCACCTCCGGCCCAGAAGCCCAACCTGGCACCCAGGCGCTGCACCAACTACACGCAACCTTCGAGCAGTGGCACAACCCAATCCCTGAACTGCTGCGCGCTACCCCGGAGGAGTCAACCCAGTACCTGCCCATCCACGAGCTCGCGAAACCACTCCCGAGCTACTACAACGAGAAGGTCGTGCTGATCGGGGATGCGGCGCACGCCATGACGCCAAACCTCGGACAGGGTGCTTGCCAGGGTTTGGAAGACGCCGCAGTCCTCGCCCGGCTGCTGCGCGCAGGCAGCACGGACTTTTCTGCCTACGACACGCACCGGCACCGCCGCAGTCAACAGGTTGCTCGCCAGTCGCGGCTGATCGGACGGGCATTACATACCGGCGGCAAGCGTATGGCCACCGCACGCAACTGGATACTCAAGCACGTGCCGGATGCGGTAACCAACAGGCAGGTGCAAGTGGTGACTGCGTGGGAGATGCCGGAGATGTGACCGGGGTGCCTCCAAATAGAACGGCACCGCGCGAGCAACGAGGCCCTCGTGTTGCCGCGGGCCGTGAAAATGTACGCATCGGGAAGAAGGGCGTTTCCACGTTCCCCCAGGTCGCCAAATGGTCATACATGGAATTTTTCACGGGGCTGGCCCCACAACCCCCCGTTTAGGTATATCAAGATTCCCGCCTCGGCAGACAGATGAGCGACCGCAAAATCTGTGTCGTCCGAGACGGGCGGCTTATTGGGGCTCAGCGCTGAATCAGGTTTGCTGGCGGCGTTGTGAGGCGGAGGATGTTTGCCACTCCTTGCGTCAGTGCTGCAAGTGCCAGTACTAGGCCGATTGTAGAAATCACAAACGCAACCGTGTGAGTTGCATTCGCTGCCGGTGAACCTCTCTCCGTTGATGACATGGTAGCTATGGAGCTCGCCCCTGGCGTGGGATGTTTCTCGGCTGTGGCCGATGCCGGAGTGCCAAGCGTCAGTGCAACGGAGATTGCGGCGCTAGTTGCAATTAAGCGTTGCATTAGTGCGGAAGGAACTGGCCAAGCATAGCCTGGATTTGGGGCAGGGTCGTTGCAAACGCCAGGCCGCCGAGGACGGCGAGGACAGCCACCACAATGCCGCCGATAGCAGCCGGAGAGGTGGAGCCGTTCTGGTCAGAGGGGTTTGGGTTAGCTGGCGTTTCAGCGTTCTTAAAGTCAAGGGAGACACCGACCTTGCTGTCCTCCATCGGCACACCTAGCTTATAGCTCGAGCCGAAGATGTCTACGCCGGACTCAGTCATTGCGGTTGGGGTGAAGATAATCTCCTTCTTTCCCCCAGCCGTGGGAACAAGCGACTCCTTGACGTCGAACTCAACGATCGGCTTGTCGTCATTCTTGGCATCATCCATATCGGTATCCGGCTTAGCGCCCTTGCGTACGTAGTCTGCCTGCAAATGGCCCTTGTTGCCATTGATCACGATCTTGAAGTCGGACATTTGGATGTCCATGGCACCCTTGTGGCCTTCGATGCGGATTGCACCGTCCAGATCGATGGTGCCCTCACCCTTGTCGTTGAAGGCAGAGTCTGCTGCGTTGACCGGCAGTTTGAAATCAATAACCTTGCCTTCTGCCTCGACCTTCTCGGCTCCATCGGAAGCAGTGATGGTGCTTCCAACAAAAGGATTCTGTACGTAGCGCAGGAAGGATTCCTTGATGTTCCAGGTTACGTTGCCGGACAGAAGTTCCGGGGTCTCGGCGGCGGAAGCGGCGGGGGCGAAAAGTGCGGTGGAGGTGACGGCGGCAGCGGTGACGAGCGCCAGAGAGGAGGTACGGGACATCCTAATTCCTTTCGAAAATTCAGAACGAAGACAACCAATTAGGTTTGCCTTACCTTAATCAGGTTAGGCTACCCTTTGCAAGCTGTGGGGGTGATTAGGGGAGTATTGCGCTTATCTGGGAGGCACCGGGCTAGAGGCCTCGGCTGGTGTAACAAACACGCGTCCGTCCATACTCGAGACCGAAATCGGCCAGTCGTAGACGCCGCTGAGTACGTCGTTTGAGTAGACCTCCTCGACAGGACCTGTAGCGGCTACCTCACCTGACTTCAGGCACACCACCCTGTCGCAATAGCGTGCTGCAAGCTGCAGGTCGTGCAGCACCACAACGACGGCGACGCCTTGGGCTGCAAGACCGCGGACTATGCCCATCGTCTGTTCCTGGAAGCGCACATCCATGGCCGCTGTTGGCTCATCAAGAAACACCACTGGTGTTTGCTGTGCGAGCACGCGTGCAAAGGCTACGCGCGCACGCTCACCACCGGAAAGCGTCACCACTTCTCGATCCTGGAGATGCGTCATGCCGGTGGTTGAAAGCGCGGCATCTACAATCTCAGGATCCTTGTCGCTGGTTCCCCAGGGGTGACGTCCCATTTCGACGACATCCCTGACAAGGAAAGAAAACGCCACGCCAACGTCCTGCAGCATTACTGCTCGGGTACGAGCCAACTCTTGAGCCGAGCTACTTGCGACGTCGTTGCCGCCTACCTCCACACGCCCCGCAGCCACGGCAATGTCTCCGGAGAGTGCTGCCAAGAGCGTAGACTTACCGGCACCGTTCGGGCCGATAAGGCCTGTGACTTCGCCTGACCGAGCATGCATGGATACGTCGTTAACAATAGTGCGACCCTGTTTTATTACGGTCACGCCGTGCGCATGGACACTCATAGATCGTGGTTCTTTCGCAACATCTGCCGAAGCAGGAAGAAGAAGGTGGGCCCGCCGATGAGAGCTGTAAAGATGCCAATCGGCAGATCCGCGAAGGGGATGACGGTGCGGGCGAAGATATCTCCAGCACCAATCAGTAGCGCGCCGCCGAGCGCAGAAGCAGGTAGCAGCACAGCATTCGAAGGGCCGACGGCAGTGCGCACAATATGCGGAACCACAAGACCAACGAACCCAATCAGACCTGCAAAGGATACTGCGGCGGCGGTGAGCAGAGTGGACAGCACAATCGCCGTCATTCGCAGTCGCGGGACGTTGATGCCTACGTGACTCGCGGCCTGGTCTCCAAGCGCAAGAATATCCAGCTTGCGGCCAAGCAAGACCGCCAGCATCAGTGTGGCGACGACTATTGCTACAACCGTGCCGGTTTGAGCCCAGCTTGCCCCAGCCAGGGTGCCCATCTGCCAGAAGATGATTTGCTCGCGGGCAGTCGTCGGAGCCATGAACGTCAAAAGTGCAATCGTCGCGCCACAGATGGCGTTTGCGGCAATACCAACCAGGATCAGGTTCAATACGCGGACCTTTCCTCCAGAGCGGGAGAGTCGGTATACAACCGCAGTCGCCAAAGTCCCAGAGACAAACGCGAAAACCGGCACCGTAATCGTGCCAAAGGTACTTGCGCCGAACACGATTGCTGCTGCCGCGCCGACGCCTGCACCGGAGCTGACACCAATCACGCTTGGCTCGGCGAGCGGGTTGGCAAACACCGCTTGCATAAGTGCACCGCCGACGCCTAAGGCAGCGCCGACAAACAGGCCAAGCACTAGACGGGGTAAGCGAATCTGCCATACCACGGATGCATCAAGGGAGGTGGCGGACATTGGTCCGGCGGTGATGATTGGCCAGAGTTCGCCAGGTGCGAGATCGAACTGGCCGACCAAGATGGAAGCCAGGGTGGTGGCCACCAATAGTGCAGAAGTGGCAATAAATAGAATGACGCGACCGCGGCGTCGGGCCTGGAAGGTCGAGAGCTTGGAACTCACTCCCCCTCCCCGTACAGGGCATGGGCGGCGCGCAGCAGCATTTCACCAGTCTGGGGGCCGAAGGCGAGCGAGTCACCATCAGGTAACGCTAGTACCCGCTTGTTTTTGCCTGCGGTTGTCTGCACGACCCCAGGACGTTGGAGAAGGCCTTCGACGTCGCCTGTGGATTGCAACCCGCTGTTCATCATCACGAACACCTCCGGGTTGACCTCTGCAAGAGCCTCAGGGCTGGCGGGGGAAGAGGCACCGATACCGTACTCCGTGTTCACATCCACGCCGCCGAGCGCCTCAATCAAGTCTTGAGTGCCGTCTTCGCCACCAAGCAGGTAAAACACCCCGCCGGTTCCGCGGGCATACAGGAAAGACATGCGCAGCGGAACATCCGGCTTCACCGCAGCAATTGCGGACAAAGCCTCGTCGACCTCACGCTGGCTACGCTCCGCCAAAAGGCGGCCAGCCTCAGGCTCACCAACTACCGTCGCGACGTTGATGATGTCTTCACTCATAGACGCCATCGACCGGTTCGGCTCCATCACTACTGTGGTTACTCCGGCAGCGCGGATCTGGTCGATTGCCTCGCTCGGGCCAACGGAATGATCCACGATGACCAGGGTTGGGCGCAGATTCAGGATTGCTTCAACATTGAGGGAGTGACCATTTTCGGTCACCACGGGCAGATGGCTTAACGACGCCTCCGCCGAACTCACCGTCCTCCCCACAATATTGTCCCCAAGGCCAACCCCACGCAGCGTCTTCGTGTACGTGCCGTAGATATCTAGGGCCAGGATCCGGGAAGTGTCGGTGACGGTAACGTCGTAGCCGTCAGCGTCTGTTAGCTCCACCGGAAGAGCATTTTGACGAGACGCGTCTACTGGCTCTACTTCAGAGATCTCAGTCACCGTGGCAACGCCTTGGGCCTGGTGCGGGTCGCCGGCAGCTTCGAGAGAATCCACGAGTTGCTGCGTTTCCATCTGCATTGGGTTATCCCACGCCGCACAACCGCTTAGTGGCAATGTGATCGCTAGCGCAGCGGCCAATGCTCGTGCGGCAAATTTCTTAGTGAAGTTCATGAGAATGCTCCTAAACGGTGATGACGAACCTGGTGAGTGCTCCGCCAGCCCCGATCACGGAGGCGGCAAGCAAGAGAAACTTTGCCAGCGCAGCATCATCCCAGCCGTTGCCGCTACCAAAATCGCTGGCTCCGTTTTTGATTTGGAATTGTCCGCCCTGCGGTTGCTCGGCTGAGACAGCGGTTTCGGCATCTTCGACCTCATCAAGCACGCTAGCCCCAGCTGCAGTGTTGGCCGTGGTGCCGCCGCCACCGCGGAGCTTTTCGGCACTGTTGGAGGTGCCGCCCTTGCCGGTTGCAGCTGCGGAGCTGCTGTCCCCTTGGCCCTCAGCACAGTTGCTAGAGCCGCCGAGTTGAGCCGTGAAGCTCACTGGGTCCAGTGGGTCGCCTGCTGGGTAGAACTGGCCGAAGGCTTCTGCGCCGACATCAGTCAGGGTTGCTGTAGCTGTACCCGATGCCGCTGATTCAGAAACATTCAGGTCGGTGAAATTGAGATTGGCAATGGCAATGCGGCCGTAGTCATTCCGTTTACCATCCGTGTTATTTGAGGAAGCATTCACAATAAGCTGTCCGGTATTGCCGCTGAACTGGATCTCTAGGTTAGAAAAACGCGTGTTCAGTACACCATTGTGGCCAGTGAAGCGGATGCTGCCGGGGAGCAGGATGGTGCCAGAGCGCGTCGACGGATCCACCGCCCCCGCGTTTCCATTGAAGGTGAAGGCCGTGCCGTTGTCCCCAACCCCAGTCAGCTCCCAAGCACCTTTTGCAATGTTGCCACGGATGTAGGTACGGAATGACTGCCGCACCCCCCACGTCGCCTCAGCGCTCATAACTCCCTTTGACGTTGACGCACTACATGCGCCCCCGGCTGCCAACTCGGCCTGTCCCGCCTGTTGCGTTTGCGGTGCTTGTTTAGCTTGCCCAGACTGTCCGGTTTGGCTTGCCTGCCCAGCCTGTTGAGCTTGTTGTTGCACCTGTCCAGACTGTGAAGCTTGTGGCACCTGCTGAGCCTGTGGTGACGGAGCCGTCTGTGGCGCTTGCTGGGCTGGCAGTGCTTGTGCTGCCGGGTTAACTCGGTCGTATAGGGACTCTCCATTTTTGAGGACGTTATCGGTGTTGACTAGAAGGCCATTGACCTCAATGAGCGTGTCGTTGATGTCGCCGAGCAAGCTCGCGGGGCCGGAGGTCGCTTGTGAGCGGGTGGCACCCGTCCCACCTCCAGCGGATGTCCCAGTCTGCCCGCCTGAGGGCGCGCCCAGAGAGTATTGAGGGGCGGGGGCGGTGCCGTTGGCGTTGTCAAGCGAAAGCTCAATGTTGATTGGGTCGAGTGTCTCCCCAGCCTCGTAGAAACCGCCGAAGATTTCGGCTCCGCTCGAGGTCAGCGACACCGTTCCGGCGATGGTGGTTTGCGATGCGGCGAAGTCGGGAGCTTGGCTCAGCGCGATGGCAGCCAGCACTTCCTGCTTACCTTCGCGGGTCGCGCCGGTTTTATCCATCCCCTCGTACTTGCGGGAGGCGTAATCTACGCGCAGCTCCGCCTGCGTGCCGTTGACAACAATGATGGGGTTGCGTAGTCGCATGTCAAGAGCACCGTTGTGTCCGTAGAAGTGCACCTCACCGGAGAAATTGATCTGCCCGGAAGCCGATGAGCTGATCGCTGCGGACTCTAGTGGGAAGGTGAACCCAGAGCCGCTGTTCGTCGCACCGCCGCTAGTAGAGATTGAACCTTTTGCTACGCCTGTTTCAACGTATTTCCGGAATGATTCGCGTACACCCCAATTCATTGTGCCTGCGGTAACCGTTCTGTGTGTAGCAACGGATTGAGCATGGGCCAGCGGAGGAGGCAGAAAGGCAGGGCTGCAGGTGACTGCGGAAAAGGTGAAGAAGCTAGAGGCAACTACGGCGGCGCAAATGTTTCGGAAGTTCATATGACCTCGGCAGGTTTAGTTCAAGGTAGATACTGGATAGGCTAACCTTAGCTAAGTAAGGATAGCGTTACCTAATGAAGGGGTCTATTGGTGGAAGCAACGTACGAGCCTGCGACGGACTTCATTCCGGTCGTGCAAGATGAATCCTTGCCGGAGGGAAAGGGTCAGCATCAGCCGCGCTTTGCGAGCTGGGAAAAGGCCCTGCTCGCGCTCATAACTGGAGTTATCGCATTCGGTGGCGCGACCGGCAATGTATGGGTGGCATTCCCAGCTGCCGTAGTCATGGTCACTGTGCTGTATGGGCTCGCGGCGCTTCCGTCTCGCGGCTACGCGGAGGCACAAGCGGGAAGGCGAGCCGGACTAGTGCTTGGTGTGGTGTGGGCTCTCATCACGTTGCTGGCGGCCCTGACTTTGTTCTTGGTGCCGGCAAACTACACGCTTACTAGCGGAATCGTGACGGCACTGGTGTCCGCGGGGTGCATCTGGGGGGCAATCGCGTATGTAGATCACCCCGCCAGACCCACCAGTTACGCTAGCTGACGCGCTTTGGCGAGGTCCTGGAACACGGCCTGGTTTAGGTCGAACGCGCGCTTCGCGGTATTGACGAGGCGCGCACGCTCCTCTTCACCGAGCTGCATTGCGTCAAGAGCTGCCTTGTACTGTGCGCGGTATGGGGGAATCTTGCCAATGGCGGAGAAGTCATAGAAGTGGAGCGCCTCTCCTGGTAGCTCGTACGCTTCGCGAAACACGCGCGCGAGCACCTGGCCACCGGCGATGTCGCCAAGGTAGCGAACGTAGTGGTGAGCAACCACCTCCGGGCCGTTGTCAGGGCCGAGCCCCTCTAGCTCTGCGACGTAGTGGGCGGTGGCGGCGAGTGGTTCCACCTCGTGCCAGCTCTCGCCCAGCATGGAGGTGAGGTCCTGCGTGATCGCCTCTACACGCTCAAGGCGCTTGTCTGCGATGAGCGCCACGGCGGGGTGCTCGCCAGCCCGACGAACAGCAGCTTCAAGGGCTGAATAGATGTGGAAGTATTGCGCGGTCAGTTGAGCCACTGCGTTGCGGTCTAGCCTGCCGCGACTGAGGTCAGCCATGAATTGGGAATTTTCTGCGCTGGTGTGGGCCTCTGCGGTCTGGTTTTTAAGGGAGGTGGAGAGCTGCTCACCAGCGGTCGGCAACATGGTTGTCATTTTTCTACTCCTTGGAAAATGAAAGATTTTCAAAAAGAGTAAGGCAAGCCTTGCCTAATCACAATTAGACGAAAGGTTGATTTTCCCCATCGCACCTGTGGCGCCCAATGCTATTGCCCATAAATACAACGCACGCCGCGGAGCTGGGCTGCCGATGATGCCATTGAGCAGGTAGTGGTCCTGTCTAACACCCACAAAACGTCCACATCCCCTTTTTTGCCCCTTAGCCCCACGCAGACGTCGACAAGCAAAAGGCCCCGCTCTCGCGGGGCCTTTCCGGTTTGTGCCCGGGGGGGGACTTGAACCCCCACGATCTTGCGATCACTGGCACCTGAAGCCAGCGCGTCTGCCAATTCCGCCACCCGGGCGGGCGACTTGATTAATATAACACCACACTCCAACGAACCACCAAATCGCCACGTCAGCCCGCGTTTTCGCGTTTTGAACTAGGCGCGTGGCCCCGGCGCACTTATACTTGCTTGGTTAAAGGACATCAGTGAGAAGCAATTGAGCAGCTGGGAAGGAGGTGCGGGCAGCATGGGCGTGATGGATCGGCTGGCAAAGCTGGACTCGTCAATGCAGCGTGGCCTGGATAATTCCATGGCGGCGCTATTCGGCGGCAAGGTTGTGCCAGCGGAAATTGAAGAGTTGGTGAAACAGGAGGCGCAAGACTCCGTAGTGGTCACCGATATGGATGAGTACGTCTCGCCAAACGTGTTTGCGGTGGGTGTGTCCTCGAAGGATTTGGAGAACCTGTCGCAGCATCGTGACTTGCCCGCGGACCTCGCCGAGCAGCTCATGCGGTACGTGCGCAACCTGGGGTGGTTCCTGGATGGGCCGCCCGTGGTGCGTATCGCTGAGGAATCCGGGTTGCGGACGGGCCAGTTGCGTGTGTCGTCGTATATCGACCAGGAGCCTGACGTTGTCAGTGGCTTCGACGCGATCGTGGCGGAGCCGAAGAAGAAGCACCGTCACGCCCGGGTTCCTAAAGATCACAAGGATCAGGAGGATCACATGAATGAGCCGAACGCAGCGCAGCCGACGAGTGGTACGCCCACGGTAAGCCTGCTGCTGCAGGACGGGTCTTCGCGCACCTATCTGGTGCATGAGGGGTCGAACATTTTGGGCCGCTCCAATGACGCGGACTTCCGCCTGCCGGATACGGGCGTGTCCCGCCAGCACGCGGAGATCACCTGGGACGGCGAGGTGGCTGTGCTGGTGGATCTGCAGTCCACCAATGGCACCACCGTCAATGAGGAGCCCGTGGAGAACTGGATGCTTGCCGACGGCGACGTGATCACCCTCGGCCACTCCCACATCGAAGTCCGCATCGTCGAGCCGCTGGCGCGGGCTGCAGAGGCAGCCGCCCCGCAGCCCGTGGACGTCGAAGAGGCGCAGATCGACGCGCACCCGCGCACCGAGTTCTTCCGCCCTTAAGCCGCCAAGTCACGTAAAGGAGCCTCATGGATTCCGCTGTCATTCTCAGCGCGCGCTTCGGCCTGCTTGCCCTGGTGTGGGTGTTCATCCTGCTGGTGCTGTGGGTCCAGCGCAAGGACGTGGTCAAGGCGGCGGGCACGGTGCGCAGGCAGACGACCAGCGCGGCGCCGGTGCGTCGCGAGAAGGCACGCGAGCTTGCGGTAGTTGAGGGGCCGCTCAAAGGCTCCCACATGGAAATTGCCAGCTTAGAGGACTTAACTATTGGTCGGGCCGGCGACAATGATTTCCAGCTCGGCGATGATTTCGCCTCCTCGACGCACGCGCGCCTCTTCCGCCGCGGCAGCGAGTGGTTCATCGAGGACATGGATTCGCGCAACGGCACGTTTGTCAACGGCATGCGTATTGACCAGCCGGAAAGGGTGTCTGTGGGCACGGATATAAAGATGGGACGCACGATTGTGAGGTTGATGCCATGAGTTTGCGCCTAAACTTCGTCGCTGCATCCGACCGCGGCCTGGTCCGCGGCAATAACGAGGACTCGGCGTACGCGGGCCCGCACCTGCTCGTGCTGGCCGATGGCATGGGCGGCCACGCAGCGGGCGAGGTCGCCTCGCAGCTGATGGTCGAGCACATGGAGCACCTCGACCGCGATCCAGGCGATGCCGATATCCTCGCGCTGCTCGGCGCTGCAGCGGATGACGCGAACGCGTCGATCGCGGAGTCTGTGGCCAATAACCCGGAGCAGGCCGGCATGGGCACGACCCTGACCGCCCTGATGTTTAATGGCGAGGCGCTGGGCCTGATCCATGTCGGTGATTCGCGGGGCTACCTGCTTCGCGACGGGGCGTTGACCCAAATCACCGAAGACGACACCTTCGTCCAGTCCCTAGTCAACGAGGGCAAGCTGGAGCCAGAAGACGTGTCCAGCCACCCGCAGAAGTCGTTGATTCTGAAGGCCTACACCGGACGCCAGGTTGAGCCCCACCTGCAGATGGTGGAGGTCAAGCCGGGCGATCGTTTCCTGCTGTGCTCTGACGGCCTGTCGGACCCGGTCAGCCCCGAAACCATCGAGGTGGCGCTGGCGCAAGGCACCCCTCAGATCGCCTCGCAGCGGCTCATCGAGCTCGCCTTACGCTCGGGCGGCCCGGACAACATCACCGTCGTGGTGGCCGACGTGGTCGACGACGAAGAGGCGGATGCCCCCGAGCTGCCTTCTACCCCGGCCCTGGCCGGGGCGCTTGCCCCAGGCTACGAGCAGTCCCACCCGGACTCCTCGGCCAGTCGCGCCGCGGCGATCATGCGCAAGTCCGAAACCATACCGCCGAACCAGAACCGGTCCAGCAACTCTGAGAGTGACTCCGGTGACGCCGGTGAGGACTCTGACGAGGAGGATCACCCGCGAGGTGCCACTCGTTGGCCGTGGGTAGTCGCCGCCCTCGTCATCGCGATCGCGTTGGTTGCCGGCGGTTTGTGGTGGGTGAACCAGCGCGACGCCGACCAGTACTTCATTACCACCGACGCGGACGGCAACTACCTGATCGAGCACGGTTCGCAGAAGTCGCACTCGCCGGTGCAGCAGGCCTGCATCGACGAGAAGAACAACCTGCGCATTGTCTCTTCTACGACCGTCCCGGACGGCTGCAACGTCTTCAGCCAGGAAGACCTGCCGGCGAGCCAGCACTCCGTGGCGGAGAACTTCGGCGGCGGCTCCTACGACGACGTCCTCGGACTGCTCAACCGCATGGCCGACGAGGCCCTGCCGGTGTGCGTGGACAAGGACGAAAAAGACACCGAGGAATGCAGGAAGGTGAGCTAGCGTGAAGAAGATTCTCTCCCGCAACCTCGAGCTTTTCCTCCTGCTGTGCTCCGCGGGCCTACTGCTGCTGATGCTCTTCAGTCTGGAACTGAGCCAGGGGCGCACGCTGTCGACGGACATGCTCTACCTCGTCGGCGGCTTCGTTGGCGTCTACGCCATCGCGCACGTGGCGATCTCGCTGCTCGCCCCGCGCGCAGACCAGGTGATGCTGCCGGTGGTCTCGCTGCTCAACGCGATTGGGCTGGTGCTGATCTACCGGCTCGACCTGGCCGAGCGCCCCGGCTACGGGCCGCTGGCGGAGCGCCAGGTGCTGTGGTCACTGGTCGGCGTGGTGCTCATGGTGCTCACGCTCATGATCGTGCGCGACCACAAGGCGCTGTCGCGCTACTCCTACCTGCTCGGCCTGACCGGGCTGGTCCTGCTGGCACTGCCGCTGGTGTGGCCGCAACCGGAGGGGCATGCGGACGCGCGCATCTGGCTGTGGCTCGGGCCTTTCTCCATCCAGCCCGGCGAGTTTTCCAAGATCCTGCTGCTCATCTTCTTTGCGCAGCTGCTCGCCATGAAGCGCAGCCTGTTTACCGTAGCTGGCAAGCGCTTTTTGGGCTTGACGTTCCCGCGCGTACGCGACCTCGCCCCGATCCTCATGGTGTGGGCGATCGCCATGCTGATCATGGCCATTTCTAACGACTTCGGCCCGGCGCTGCTGCTCTTTGCCACCGTGCTGGGCATGGTCTACTTCGCCACCGGACGCACCTCCTGGCTGGTCATCGGCCTAGGCCTGGTGGCCATCGGCGGCTACGCCGTCTACCAGGTCAGCTCGAAGATTCAGGACCGCGTGGCCAACTTCATCGACCCGTTCTCCGACTTCGAGGGCATTGGCAACCAGCCTGCCAACGCGCTGATCAGCTTAAGCTGGGGCGGCATGACCGGCACCGGTTTAGGCTACGGCCACCCGGAGCTGGTGCCCGTTGCACACTCGGACTACATCCTGGCCGCGCTTGGCGAAGAGCTCGGCTTCTTCGGCGTGGCCGCCGTGCTGTGTCTTTTTGCCATCCTGATTACCCGCGGTTTCCGCGCCGCGATGCAGGTGCGCGACACCTACGGCAAGCTGCTGGCCTCGGGGCTGGCGCTGACGCTGGCCATCCAGATCTTCGTGGTCGCCGGCGGCATCTCTTCCATGATGCCGATGACGGGGCTGACCACGCCGTTCATGTCGGCGGGTGGCTCGTCGATTATGGCCAACTACATCCTGCTGGGGCTTCTGCTGCGCATCTCGCACGGCGCGAACTCGCCGACCGAGTACGACGCCTCTGCCGTCGCCTCGGGTAACCAGGCCTATGGCGCGGAGGTGGCACCCGCACGATGAATACCACTATTCGCCGCGGCGCCATCCTCTCGCTGCTGCTCATTGTCGCCCTGCTTGCCCACTTCACCGTGGTGCAGGGCTTCCGCGAGGAGGAGTACGCGCAAGATTCGCGCAACTCGCGCACCTTCATGGAGCTCAAGCAGGTCAACCGCGGCCAGATCAACGCCGGCGGGCAGGTGCTCGCCGAGTCCTACCGCGACGAGGCCACCGGCTTCTACCAGCGCGTCTACCCCAACATGCCCTACTCCTTCGGGCCGGTGATTGGCTACGTCTCCGACCAGTTCGGCACCTCCCAGCTAGAATCCACCTTCAACGCCGAGCTCAACGGCGACGGCAAGGGCTCCAACTCGCGCTTTACCCGCACGGGCCTAGAGCAGGACCGGGTGGGCAACACGGTTGAGCTCTCGCTGGACCCGAACCTGCAGGCCTTTGCCTACGAGCAGCTTTCCAACAACAACTACGACGGCGCGATCGTCGCGCTGCGGCCCTCGACCGGCCAGGTGCTGGCCATGGCATCGACGCCGTCTTTCGACCCGAACAGCATCTCCGCGCCCGCCACCGCAGCCGAGGCCTGGGGGCAGCTGAACAACGACCCGCGGCAGCCGCTGCTCAACCACGCGGCGCAGGACCAGCTGCCGCCCGGCTCGATCTTCAAGATCATCACCACCGTGGCGGGCTTGCGCAGCGGCTACACGCCGGACTCCCCGCTGACCGGGGACGCGCAGATCATACTGCCCGGCACGAACGTACCGCTGACCAACTTCGGCGGCCAGGCCTGCGCGGGCGGCGGGCAGGTCACGCTCACTACGGCGTTCGCCCTGTCTTGCAACACCGCGTTCGTGCAGATGGCGCTGAACATGGGTGCTGACCCGCTGCGCAAGGCGGCCGCGGACTTCGGCGTCGGCGAGCGCTACGACCTCATGGAGCTCGGCGTGCCCAACGCCGCCGGCTCACTTGGCGATATCCCGGGCGCGGCCGAGCTGGGCCAGTCCGCGATCGGCCAGCGCGACGTCACCATGACTGCGCTGCAGGCCGCCGTCATGGCGGGCGTGGTGGCCAACGAGGGCAAGCGCATGCGCCCATACGTGGTCAACCGCGTGGTCACCTCGGACCTGCGCACGGTCAAAGAGACCAAGCCGAAGCAGCTCGCGGAAGCGCTCACCCCGGAGGAGGCCGACACGCTGACCAACCTCATGTTCGCCTCCGAGCGCGCTACCTGGGGCTACGACGGCAACGGCTTTGCCTCCAAGACGGGCACCGCCGAGCACGCCGAGGGCGCGGACCCGCACGTGTGGTACGTCGCTTTCGACCCGGCCAAGGACGTGGCCGTGGGCGTGGTGGTGAAAAATGGCGGGCACTCTGGTTACTGGGCCACCGGCGGGCAGGTCTCCGGCAGTCTGGGTCGCGCGGTCTTGCGCGCGGCGCCGGCTGCGCCGGCGGATGGGGAGTCGGCACAATGATGGGAACACGGGGCGTCGACAAGCATGAAGCAGACGAAGGACACGAACGATGAACACTGAGAACCGCGAAGAACTACAGAAGCTCATCGGCGACGATTACCAGCTGCAATGGGTGATCGGGCACGGCGGCATGTCCACCGTGTGGCTCGCGGACGACCCGGAAAACGACCGGGAAGTCGCGCTCAAGGTGCTGCGCCCCGAGTTCAGCTCCAACGACGAATTCCTCGCCCGCTTCCGCAACGAGGCGCTCGCCGCCGAGGGCATCAACTCGCCCAACGTGGTGGCCACCTATGACTACCGCGAGCTGGAGTCGCCTTCCGGGGCGGCGATGTGCTTCATCGTCATGGAGTACATCCGCGGCGAGTCGCTCGCCGACCTGATCAAGCGCGAGGGCGCGCTCAGCGAGGAGCTGGCGCTCGACGTGCTCGAGCAGGCCGCGCACGGCCTGGCCGTGATCCACCGCATGGGGCTGGTCCACCGCGACATCAAGCCGGGCAACCTCATGATCACCCAGAACGGGCAGATCAAGATCACGGACTTCGGCATCGCCAAGGCGGCGGCCGCCGTGCCGCTGACCCGCACCGGCATGGTGGTGGGCACCGCGCAGTACGTCTCGCCGGAGCAGGCCCAGGGAATGAAGGTCACCGCGGCTTCCGACGTCTACTCGCTCGGCGTCGTCGGCTACGAAATGCTCGCCGGCGCCCGCCCGTTTACCGGCGATTCCTCCGTTTCCGTCGCACTCGCGCACGTGTCCGCCGAGCCGCCCGCGCTACCGATTTCCGTGTCCGCCCCGGCGCGCGAGCTCATCGAGATCGCCCTGCGCAAGGACCCCCGCCAGCGCTTCCGCGACGGCAACGAGCTCCAACTCGCCGTCGAGCAGGTCCGCCAGGGTCTGCGCCCCGCCCAGCCAGGCGGCCAGACTGCGGTGATCGCCACCGAGCCCTCGCCCACCGAGTCCACCCAGATGCTCGCCGATGTCGCCGAGGAGCGCACCACCCGCCCCGCCGGCGCCTACCCGCCTTCCGCTGCCCGGGCCGTTGCTTCTCGACGCCAACCTGCCCCTCCCGCACCCGCCTCCTCCCGCGCCGGCGGCTACCGGGAAGGACAGCTCGCCCAGCAAGAGGAGAAGAAGCGCTCGAAGGCCGGGCCGATCGTGGCCGGGCTGCTCGCCCTCCTGCTCGTCGGCGGTATCGCCGCGTGGGCGGCGACAAGTGGTGTGCTCGACGGGGTGCGCGGCGGAGCGAAGTCTTCAATGCCGACGCAGCCGAGTGTGATCACGCAGACCGAAACCGTGGAGTCCACGCCCAGCGAGGAAGAGGATGAGCCGGAGACGGTTACCCGCCGCCGCGAAACGGTGACCCGCGAGGTGGAAGAGCCCGCGACCTTGACCTTTAGCGAGGAAAACACCCCGGAGC
>OJLW01000018.1_pt1 | contig 78611 bp, 74 predicted proteins | sample 1597021 | NCBI WGS metagenome assembly OJLW01 (sample SAMEA3904676, study PRJEB24821) | metagenome | biome: Builtin; feature: hospital; material: surface | place: USA | collected 2013-06-03
CATACACCGAGGTGGTGAACGAGTGGGCGGCCGGCCCGCCGGTGTGGATCAAGCCGTTCGATGCTGCAATGAACACTGCCGAGCACTTTATTCACCACGAGGATGTGCGCCGGGGTGGGGGAGAGGTGCGCCCGCGCGACTTTTCTCGCACGGTGAACGCGCAGCTTTTGGCGCTGGCGAAGCGCTTCGGCGCGATGACGTTGCGCAAGGCTCAAGCGCCCGTGATTCTGACACCGCCGGACCTGCCGCCGGTGACTCTCGGGGATAAGGCAGGGGTGGCACAGCGTGGCGACGACGTCGTGCGCGTCAGCGGAGCACCCGGCGAATTGCTGTTGTGGGTATCGGGTCGCAACGCTGCGGAGATTGAACTGACCGGCGCATTGGAAGCGCTCGATGGCCTGGATGTCAAGATTTAACGCTTGACACCGTGCCTCTGGTGTGGCGTATGGGGAAAATGTGACTTAAGGCGTTAGAGTTACACCCATGTCTGTCAAAAACACCGCACCGCGTAACTCGCGGTCTTCTTCACGCCGCTCGGCGGACGGCACCCGCTACGGCGGGCCGGTGTCGATGACACACCCGCCGACCTCTTCCACCGTGGCCGCCGACACTGCCGATGAGCGCGTCGGCTCTGCGTACAAAGTGGTCGGTAGTTCCCTCGGCGCCGCAGCCCGCGGCGTCGGTTCGTTTCTCCGGCGCGAGCCGCGCCACCATGAGCAGGAAGAAGAGAATCTGAGTACCTCACGCCGTCGCCCGCGACGCGACCAGTACGACGACCACGACGAGCTCGAGCAGCGTGACGACGACCCCACGCCGCGTTCCAGCACCTTCGAGCACCACGCCGACGCATGGGGTCTTGTACTTATCGGCCTCGCGGCCGTCATCGGCGGCTCAGTGTGGTTCGATGTTGCGGGCCCGGTCGGGGATTTGATCTCCACCGGCACGCACTGGTTGATCGGTGCGGGTGCGCTGATCCTGCCGGTCGTGCTCGTCGGCGTCGCTATTGCGCTCATGCTTAACGTGCGCGCGAGCGACGAGGTTCGCGCACGCGCCGCTCTGGGCTTCAGCATCATCGCAGTGGCGATGCTTGGCCTCATCCACGTGTTTGCCGGCAACCCTTCGGCATGGGAAGACCGCCGAATCGCTGGCGGCGCGATCGGTGCCTTCACCGGTGGTTTGCTCGCTGCCGGGTTTTCCTCGTTCGTTGCCGTGCCGCTGCTGGGCTTGATCGTGCTGTACGGCGCGCTCAAAGCGACAGGTATTACGGTGCGCGAGGCCTACGACTACGTCAAGGGCCTCGTTGCCGGCATGCTCAACGCAGAAGACGATGAGGACGACGACCCGTACTCGCACGTCGACGCAGACCTCGATGACATTGCTGAAGGCCGCGACCGCCCACGCCCACGCGCGTCGCGTCCAGCGCCACGTCTGATGCCCCGTCCGCGCCGCCCGCGCACGCCGATGGAGAGTTACCCCACCAACGAGGACGAAGACGACGACCTGTTCGACTTCGCCGACGACCTTAACGACACCGACGACACCGACGACACCTCCGAACCAGAACCAGAACCGGAGGCGACCACGGTCGTTCCTCGTCCGAAGCGTCGCCCCGCACCGACGTCAGCGCCGGCACCAGCGCAGACGACCCGCGCCGACAACAACCCCAACGAGACGAAGGTGTTGGAGCGCCCGGAAGAGACGTCGGATCGTCGACAAGCAGTGGCCCCCGATGCCGTCGAGACCTCGCGCGAGCAGATGGCGAAAGCCATCGCCGCACGCTCCGGCATCGACGCCTCCAAAATCCCTGCAACCACCCCAAAGTCCGAAACCCAACCACCGGCACCGAAGCAGGTACGCAAGATTCCGCAGGGCGACTACACCCTGCCCTCAACCGACCTGCTCATCCCCGGCAACCCGCCGAAGACGCGCACCGAAGCCAACGACCGCATGATCGAAGCCATCACCGATGTCTTCGAAGAATTCAACGTCAACGCACAAGTCACCGGCTTCTCCCGCGGCCCGACAGTGACCCGTTACGAGGTCGAACTTGGCCCAGGTGTGAAGGTCTCCAAGATCACCAACCTGCAGTCCAACCTCGCCTATGCGGTGGCCACCGACAACGTCCGCCTGCTCACCCCGATCCCCGGCAAATCCGCCGTCGGCATCGAGGTACCCAACGCTGACCGCGAAATGGTACGCCTGCGCGACGTGCTCGACGCACCGAACGTGGCGTCGCAGGACGATCCGATGCTCATCGGTCTGGGCAAGGACATCGAAGGCGACTTCATCGCGTCGTCGGTACAGAAGATGCCGCACCTGCTGGTTGCGGGTTCGACGGGTTCCGGTAAGTCAGCGTTCGTGAACTCCATGCTCATCTCGTTGCTCACGCGCGCCACCCCTGAGGAGGTCCGCCTCATCCTGGTGGACCCGAAGATGGTGGAACTGACCCCGTACGAGGGCATCCCGCACCTGATCACGCCGATTATCACTCAGCCGAAGAAGGCGGCCGCAGCCTTGCAGTGGTTGGTGGAGGAGATGGAGCAGCGCTATATGGACATGAAGTCCGCGCGCGTGCGCCATATCAAGGACTTCAACCGCAAGGTGCGCTCTGGTGAGCTGACGGCCCCTCCGGGGTCGGAGCGTGAGATGCGTCCGTACCCGTTCATCGTGTGTGTTGTCGACGAGTTGGCAGACCTGATGATGACTGCGCCGAAGGAAATCGAGGACTCGATCGTTCGTATCACGCAGAAGGCGCGTGCGGCCGGTATCCACTTGGTGCTTGCGACCCAGCGTCCGTCCGTGGATGTGGTGACTGGTCTGATTAAGACGAACGTGCCGTCGCGTCTTGCGTTTGCGACCTCGTCGTTGACGGACTCTCGCGTGATCCTCGACCAGGGCGGTGCCGAGAGGCTCATCGGTATGGGTGATGGTTTGTTCATCCCGCAGGGTGCCGGCAAGCCGCAGCGTATGCAGGGCGCGTTCGTTTCGGACGAGGAGATCCAGGCGGTTGTCGACGCTGCGAAGTCCCAACAGGACGAACCCGACTACGTTGAGGGCGTCACGGAGGATAAGCAGGCGGAAGCCAAGGTCATTGACGACGACATCGGTAAGGACATGGACGACCTCCTCGAGGCCGTCGAGCTGGTGGTGACCTCCCAGTTGGGGTCGACGTCGATGCTGCAGCGCAAGTTGCGTATCGGTTTCGCCAAGGCTGGCCGCCTGATGGACCTGATGGAATCTCGCGGTGTGGTCGGTCCGTCTGAGGGGTCGAAGGCTCGCGAGGTGTTGGTCAAGCCGGAGGAGTTGGAGACGATCATCTGGATGATCAAGGGCGCCGATCCGGCTGAGGCACCCAAGGACGTCATGCTTGACGACGACACCACCACCGACGGCCCTGACTCTGGCAGTGACACTGGCGGCACCGACGGCGACACCCGCACCGTCACCGCCACGTACAACCCCACTGGGGGAGCCTTCTAGCCTGTCTGAGGGCATGTCGAATAACCCGCCGTGTGCGGGTTTTCGTCGTTAAGCAGCCGCTAGCCGAAGAGTTGCTGCATCGCCCCCGCTTCGGTCACGGGAACCGGCACACCACTTGGCGAGACCCACGTCGGGGTGCCGTTGATGATTTCGATGCGCCCTCGACTGGTGTGCCAAGGGTCGTCGTCGTTGACCCGGTTGTGGTAGCTGCACAGGGGTGCGAGGTTATCTATGTTGGTTTCGCCGCCGTGCTTCCAGGCCGTGATGTGGTGAATCTCGCACGAGTCAGCTCCATGACGGCAAGAGGGGAAGGGACAACGAGGCATGAGCAGGCGTGCGAGGTCGCGCTGCTTTTGGTTGGCGAAGCGCTGTGTCCGGTAGAGGTTCACCGCCCCGGCTTGCGGGTGGAACAGGGCGATTTCGCCGAAGGTGAGATTGAGGTACTCGGCTCCGGTCATGGTGGTGCCGTCGGTAAGTACGAGGGTCACATCCTCGCCGTCGCCGGAGAGGATCCGGATGTGCTCAGGTAGCGGTGCGAGCACTATCGGGCGGGGAGCGACGTGTGGGATGGAGGTGCCGTCGCGAAGCAATGTCAAGAACGCATCAAGCATCTGTGGTGCCGCGGGCCGTGAGCTGTCCACGTGCTGGCGCAGGGCGTGCTCGAGATCCGCGATGTCTCGCTCGGAGGCGGTGACCCTCATCGTCCGCATCCCAAGGGTGGAGCAGGAGAACGTGACCTGTGCCTTCGGCATCCTCGGCGCCGTGGGTGGGATGAGGTCTTTTGCGGCCTGGCGCAGTGCGGCGAAGCTGCCGTGGACGGCGAGGAGCTTGTGGCGCACGCGCCAACGCTCGCTCTCATCGTCGATTGCAGTCAGCCGGTTCTCGATGTACGACAGCCGGTCCAAGTCGAACGCGCCAGCGCGGGCCGCCTCCAGGGCTCGGCGCTGCTGCTTGGTCCACTTTGTGGCGCCGAAGTAGACGTCGTGGATGCGGCCCCAGGCGGTCACGGTTGCTGGCCGGCAGCGGCTGGCAAGTGCGGCTGCACGGTTGAAGCCTTGCAGGCTATCCACCGTGGGTAGGTCCGCGAGGAAGGTTTCAAATGGGCTCATGCCTCGCACGTTAAACCAGTTCCGCAATGCCCGGCAGGGCCCTTGTGGATAACCGCGTTGACACATCAACAAACTGGGGTGGTTATCCACATTCGCGACACCAAAAAAGTGTGTGTATTGTGTTACCCACTTGGAGGGGAGTACCCCGGAAGTGTTCTGGATCGTCAACACGGTGTCGTCGAAAAGTGATGGCCCCGGTCCGAACAGCCCACTTGGGTGGGGGAGACCTCCGGTTGTTTCTGCTACCGGAGGATTAAACGCATGCATGTGCCGTTAAGTATTTGGCTGATCACCTCTGCGGTGATCCTGGGATTTTTCATCTTTGACTTCGTCTCGCACGTGCGTACCCCGCACGAGCCGACGATGAAGGAATCGGGCGGCTGGGCCCTGTTCTACATGACCATGGCCTGCATTTTCGGCGGGATCGTGTGGTGGCTGTGGGACGGCGAACACGGCATGCAGTTCTTCACCGGCTACATCACTGAGCTGTCGCTGTCGGTGGATAACCTTTTCGTGTTCGCGCTGATCATGGGTGCGTTCAAGATCCCACGCGCGTATCAGCAAAAGGTGTTGCTGATCGGCATCGTGATCGCGCTGATCTGCCGTCTCGTATTCATTCTGTTGGGTGCCGTGATCATCGAGGCCTGGTCGGACGTGTTCTACATCTTCGCCGCCTTCCTGATCTACACCGCGATCAAGATGGTGTACGACGAGGTGACGGACCAAGAGGATCCGGATCCGAACGACATGATGGTGGTCAAGACGCTACGCAAGGTTATTCCGGTGACCAGCTCGTACCACGGAGACCGTCTCGTTTCCGCTACCCAGGCCGGCAAGCGCGCGGTTACCCCGCTGTTTGTGGCGCTGCTGTCCATCGGGTTCATCGACGTGATGTTCGCGTTCGACTCCATCCCGGCTATTTACGGCATTACCCAGGAGGCGTTCCTGGTGTTCACCGCCAACGCGTTCGCACTGCTTGGCCTGCGTCAGCTCTACTTCTTGCTCAACGGTCTGTTGGATCGTCTGGTGTACTTGCCGTATGGCCTTGCGGTGGTGCTGGGCTTCATTGGTGTGAAGCTGCTGCTGCACGCGTTGCACGAGAATAACCTGTCGTTCATTAACGGTGGCGAGAATGTGGCTGTTCCGGAGATCGGCACCGTGACGTCGCTGCTGGTGATTGTCGGCGTGCTCATCATTACCGCGGTTGCATCTGTGATCAAGGACCGCGCTGACGTGAAGGCAGGTGTCCGTGATCCGAACGAAAACCAGTACCACATTGATTTCGACGACCACGGCAACCGCCGCAAGGTCGACCGTCACGGACACCATGTTGAGTGGATCGACGACCCGGCGACATCTGGCAAGGGCGATCACACCGCGACGGGATCGCGCGAGACCGCCCACCTCGATGTCGCGCGTGGCGGTAGGAAGGCTTAGCCGAAGATATTCATCACCGGGTTCCACTCCCGGATCTCGCGCGCTGCGAGTGCGCCGGCGGTCGTGTATGGGTCTTGATCCAGCACGGCCGCCGCATCAGCTTCAGTGGCAGTGTCGGGCAGTTGCAGGATGATCAGGGCTTGATTGACGCCGATAAAAGGGCCGGATCCCACGATGCGTCCGAGTGCGAGTTGCGAGGAGATGAATTCGCGGTGGGCGGGGCGGGTGTCGTCGACAAGCGTTTGCTCGCCGTAGGTGTAGGTTGCTGCGAAATACTTCATGGAGGGCAGTCTAGGTGGAACGCGTGAGATGGGTATGGTGGATCGCGTGATGCAAACGGATAAGCCGTCGAATTGGAATCTGCCGAATGTGTTGACGTCTCTGCGGATTCTGTTCATTCCTGTGTTCGCGTGGCTGGTGCTTTCGGAGCGCTGGTGGTGGGCGTTTGGCCTGTTTGTGGCGTTGATGATCACAGACAAGCTTGACGGGGATATTGCTCGTGCGCGGGGGCTGATTACGGATTTCGGCAAGATTGCTGATCCGATCGCGGACAAGGCGTTGATGATTACTGCGCTGGTTACGTTGAATATTGCGGGGCCGTTGCCGGTGTGGGTCACTGTGGTGATCGTGGCTCGTGAGTTGGGGATCACGGTGTGGCGTATGTGGATGTTGCGTCGCGGTCTGGTGGTGCCGGCGTCGAAGGGTGGCAAGGTGAAGACTGTCCTGCAGTCGCTGGCGGTTGGCCTGTACTTGTGTCCGTTGCCCGCATGGGCGGATACGCCGGTGTTTGTGGTGATGTTGCTCGCGGTGGCGGTCACCGTGGTTACGGGTGTGCAGTATTTGGTTGATGCAGGAAAGGCGAACAAATGACGACGGCGCAATTGCTTATCGACGAACTACGTTCCCGGAACCAAACCATCGCTTTTTGCGAGTCGCTGACTGCCGGGCTTGCTGCTGCGACCCTTGCGGACGTGCCGGGTGCTTCCGACGTACTCGTCGGCGGTTTGGTGACGTACTCGGCGGAGCTCAAAACCGAGTTGGCCCACGTTCCGGCCGACCTGATTGAGGAAGAAGGCGTGGTCTCCGCGGCGGTGGCTCGAGAGATGGCGCGCGGTGCTCGTAAGGTGTGCGGGACGGATTGGGCGGTGGCACTTACCGGCGTCGCAGGGCCCGGTGCGCAAGACGGTATGCCGGCTGGCACGGTGTGGATTGGGCTGGCGGGGCCGAAGTGGACGGCGTCGTCGCAAGCTGCGGAACTGCTCGATTCGGAAGCGGGCCGGTATGCGCTTGTCGATGGACATGCGACCCCTGTCCGAGTCCTCGCAGGGTCGCGGAACGAGATTCGCCGACGCGCGGTCGAAGCGGCCCTGGTTGGTGCGCTGACTGGCGTTCGGGAACAAAACTAGACCACCGATCGTTGGAGCAGCTGATGACAACTACGACTCTGCTTTACGAAGCCCCGGTAGAACTGCCGATTGCATCCGCCCCAGCGCGTGAGCCGCTGTTCCGCGAAGCCCTCGGTATGTCGCTGCGCGCTTTTCGCGCTGATAAGGGCGTAACCCTTCGCACGTTGGCGAAGGAGGCTCGCGTGTCTTCCGGCTACATCTCGGAGCTGGAGCGCGGTCGCAAGGAAGTGTCCTCTGAACTGCTTGCAGCGCTGTGCGAGGCACTGGACACCACGGTGTCTGAGGTGTTGCTGGAAGCGGTGGCGAATATGTCGCTGCATTCCTTCAACGAGGAACTCGCGGTTACCTCTCCGGCGGCTGCGGAAGCGTAACGGAGCTCACCCGACTATTGTGGGTGGAGTTTGACGCACTAACTAATGAAGATGAAAGGTCGCGGTGATTAGCCATGGCGAACCCCTTTTCCAAGTTCTGGAACTACCTGATGGCTCTCTTCGACAACAAGATCGAAGAGAACGCTGACCCGAAGATCCAGATTGAGCAGGCCATCAACGAGGCGCAGCGCCAGCACCAGGCACTGTCGCAGCAGGCTGCCGCGGTGATTGGTAACCAGCGTCAGTTGGAGATGCAGCTCAACCGTCGCCTCGAGGATGTTGAGAAGCTGCAGGCGAATGCCCGCCAGGCGCTCAAGCTTGCTGATAAGGCTCGCGGCGAGGGAAACGCGCAGAAGGCACAGGAGTACGAAAACGCCGCGGAGGCGTTTGCGGCACAGCTGGTCACCGCTGAGCAGGGTGTGGAGGATACTAAGCAGCTCCACGACCAGGCGCTGCAGCAGGCAGCTCAGGCGAAGCAGGCTGTGGAGCGCAACGCGGCTCACTTGCAGCAGCAGGTTGCTGAGCGCTCGAAGCTCCTGTCGCAGCTTGAGCAGGCGAAGATGCAGGAGAAGGTTTCGGAGACGATGCAGTCGATGAATTCGATTACTGCGTCCGGTCCGAACTTGGATCAGGTTCGTGAGAAGATTGAGCGTCGTTACGCTAACGCGCTTGGTGCCGCCGAGTTGGCGCAGAACTCCATTCAGGGTCGTATGGCTGAGGTTGAGCAGGCTGGTATCCAGATGGCTGGTCACGGCCGCTTGGAGCAGCTGCGTGCGGAGATGGCAGGCGAGCTCACCGCTGGCAAGAAACAGGCGATTGAGCCGGGGCAGTCCGCTACCGACGCTAACGTCAGCGATGATGCGGTTGCGCAGCGCATGCGCGAACTGCGCGGCGAGTAAATCACAACGTCGAAGGCCCGAAGCACATCGCTTCGGGCCTTTTCGCTGCGTGGGGTTAGTCGACGGCGCCGCGCGCCATGAGCGCTTCACCGATCATCTTCGCCCGTCGTACGGAGCGGATGACCAGGGGAGTGCCGAACGCTAGGAGGGAGAAGCCAGCCCCGCGGGCTTTGCGGGCGTCGAGGACTTCGTTCGCGGTCGCGAGTGTCAGCGGAATCAGGCGAATCGTTAATGCGATGGTGAGCGAGATGAGTTCGCCTGTGCGTCCCAACGGTGCGAGTGCTCGGTCGAGGGCGTCAAGGAGTTCCTGGACCGGGGTGGTCAGTGTGAGCAGGTTCGCCGCCGCGATGGTGGCAAGCAGCCCGATGAGTAGCGTCGCCGCCGATTCGACGCCGTTTTGCCACACCATGAACGCGCCTAAAAAGATCAGGAAGGGCAGGAGTGGCACGAGTTGGCGCCACGCAATCTTCATTGGGATGCGTGCCCACAAGTAGAGCACCAGCACAAACCCGAGTGCGGCGGCTGCGTGCCAGGGCCGGGTGGGCAGGACAGTGACCCCGATGATGAAGACCACCAGCAGCACGAACTTCAGCGCTGGCTGGATGCGGTGGAGCAGTGTGTCGCCGGGGATGTAGACACCGAGGGGGAGTTCGCGGATCATGGTTTGTTATCCATGAGGTCGGTGTAGAACGCGATGGCGTCGGCGGGGTTGCTGTCGTAGACGAGTGCGCCGTCGTCGATGACGAGAACGCGTTCGAAGTCGCGCAGCATGTCCAGGTCGTGTGTGACCACGATGAGTTGCTGCTCGAGTGCAAGGAGCTCGCGCACGATGCGTTTGCGGTTGCGCAGGTCAAGCAGTGTGGTCGGCTCGTCGGCGATGATGGTATCTGGTTCGATCACCATCACGGATGCAAGTGCGAGCATCTGTTTTTCGCCGCCCGACAGGGTGTGCGGTGAGTTTTCGGCGAGGTCGGTGAGTTCGAAGCGGGCGAGAGCGTCGTCGACACGCGATCGCGCTTCGTCGCGGGGGAGTTTGAAGCGGCGAAGAGAGAAGGCGACGTCGTCGGAGACGCGTGGCATGACGATTTGGGATTCGGCGTCGGAGAAGACGAATCCGACGCGTTTGCGGACGTCGCGGCCTTGGGTGGTGGGGGAGAGGTCGTCGTAAAGCACTTGCCCTGAAGTGGGTTCGATGAGTCCGTTGATGAGGCGCACGGTGGTGGATTTGCCGGAACCGTTGGAGCCGATGATGCCGATGCGTTGCTCACTCAGGCGCGTGGTGAGTGGCTGAAGGACGGTGTTGCCGTCGTAGGTGACGGCTGCGCCTTTGAATTCGATGACGGGCATCGTGCTTATCGACGACTACCGCGCAGGTCAGGGAACGCCTGGTGCACCGCGATTGCGATGGCGATCATGAGAGCGACCTTGCCGGCGTCAGGCAGCAGGAATGGCACCTGTGCGGCCCATGCTGCGCCGAAGGACATCTCAGCGCGGGCCATGAGGCCGAATACGCCGCAGAGGTACTGGAAGAACAGGGCAACGTAGCCGGCGACGATGAGGACGCCGATCGTAGCTGCGGTGTTGCGGCGGAATGGCGCACGGTAGGCGATCAGGCCCGCGACGGTAGCGGAGACGAGGTAGCCCACAAGGTAGCCCACGGTCGTGCCGCCGAGTGCGGAGATGACGGTGCGGCCGCCTGCAAGCACGGGTAGTGCGAGGCCGACCAGGAGGAAGATACCTGCGGTGAACAGGCCGCGGCGCCAGCCGAGGACGAGGCCGGCGAGGATGATGGCTGCGTTTTGCAGCACGATAGGCACGCCTGCGGCGCCGACGGGGATGGAGACGAAGCCGAGAGCGATGATGATGGCCGCGAAGACGGCGATGAGCGCAATGTCCTGCGCGGTGGAAGATTTACTCATGCGCGGCAGTGTACCTGAACGCCGTTCAATAACGCGTGTTCGGGTAGCGTGTTGAGTCATGCGTTTGACGGAGTTTCATCAACTGGTCGAGGACGAATTTGGCGCGGGTCGAGCCAAGTGGATTATCGATACGCAGGTGATACCGGGCTACGAGCGCACCGCGGCGGACATGATCGAAAGTGGTGTCGATCCCCGCGAGGCGTGGCGCGGACTCTGTGAAGCGTTTGACATTCCGGAAGAGCGCCGACTTGGCATTGACAGGCCCGGGTTTTGAATTCCCGTTCGAACACGCTTGCGTGTACAGTGTTCGATGTCGTAGCCGCATTCTAAAGTGGCTTCTGTATTCGCCCCCGAGGAACTTTCCTTGTTTTGGAGGGAACCGAAGGGTAGGCGCGTGCGTCTAATAGGCACGGACTAACACACAGTGTGGATGCGGCAACCGTCGCACCACCGACAATTTGGAGGAAAACACCACATGGCAACGAAGAAGAAGACTGCCGCTTCCGCCGCGAACTCGCGCCAGAACGCGCTCGACGCTGCGCTTGCGATGATTGAGAAGGACTTTGGCAAGGGCGCCGTCATGCGCTTGGGCGACGAGAATCGCCCGCCGATTCAGTCCATCTCTTCCGGCAACACTGCTATCGACGTTGCCCTTGGTATCGGCGGCTGGCCACGCGGCAGGGTCGTGGAGATCTACGGCCCGGAGTCGTCCGGTAAGACGACCGTTGCCCTGCATGCGATTGCGGAGGCGCAGCGCGCAGGCGGCATCGCGGCGTTCATCGATGCCGAGCACGCCCTCGACCCTGACTACGCCCGCAAGCTTGGCGTGGATACCGACAATCTGCTGGTCTCCCAGCCAGATACGGGTGAGCAGGCGCTTGAGATCGCGGACATGCTGGTGCGCTCTGGTGCTATCGACATGATCGTGATCGACTCTGTTGCAGCGCTGACCCCGAAGGCTGAAATCGAGGGCGAGATGGGTGACTCCCACGTCGGCCTCCAGGCACGTTTGATGTCGCAGGCACTGCGCAAGATGACCGGTGCGCTGTACAACTCCGGGACTACCGCGATCTTCATTAACCAGCTGCGTGAAAAGATTGGCGTGATGTTCGGCTCCCCGGAGACGACCACTGGCGGTAAGGCCTTGAAGTTCTACGCGTCGGTGCGTTGCGATGTCCGCCGTATTCAAACCCTGAAGGACGGCCAGGATTCCATCGGTAACCGCACCAGGATGAAGGTTGTGAAGAACAAGGTTTCCCCGCCGTTCAAGATCGCCGAGTTCGACATCATGTACGGCGAGGGCATCTCGCGGGAGTCCTCCATCATCGACATGGGCGTGGAAAACGGCATTGTGAAGAAGTCCGGCTCCTGGTTCACCTATGAGGGCGATCAGTTGGGGCAGGGCAAGGAGAAGGCACGTCTGTTCCTCAAAGACAACCCGGACCTGGCCGACGAAATCGAAGACAAAATCTTCCGCGCGCTGGGTGTGGGCAAGTATGCCAATGTTGACGACGATGCCTTGTCGGATGATCCCGTAGACATGGTGCCCAACATCGATTTTGACGACGAAGACGACGCCAAGGCGGACGAGAAGTAGCACATGGCGGACCCCGAAAAGATTGCGCGCCTCAAAGCTGCTCTCGAGGCGTACGAGCCGGGGTCGGGTTTCATCGACCACGCACATGAGGAGGCGAAGGCGCCGGTACGCAAACGCGCATTAGGGCTGCTGGATCAGCGGGCACGCTCGCGTGAGGAGCTGCGTGGTCGGCTGATCAAGGCCGAGTTTGAGCCCATGCTTGTCGACGAAGTTCTCGACGACCTCGCCGGCTCAGGCCTGCTCAACGACGCAGCATTTGCTTCCGAGTGGGTGCGCCAGCGCGCTGCGCGTCGCGGAAAGTCCGCCCGCGCGCTTGATATGGAACTGCGTGACAAAGGGGTGGGCAGTGCGGACCGTGCGGCTGCGCTCGAGCAGATCACGGACGACGATGAGGAGCGCATCGCCCGCGGGGTCGCCGAGAAGGCGGCGCGCAAGGTGAAACGCACACCCGAGGACCGGGCCGAATACGACAAGTATCTGCGCCGGATTGTCGGAGCGCTTGCCCGCCGTGGTTTCAATCAAGGGCTGGCAATGCACTTGGGGAGGGAAGCACTCGACGAACGCATCGCCGAGTGCGAAGCCCACGCGTGACGCGGGGTGGTGACTCCGCACGCGGGGTTAGTGTTTCTCCACGGGGTTGTCGATCTGCTGGTACCCAGGGGCTTGCCAGTCGAGGTTGACGGTGTCCTTGGTGTCCAGGCCCACTTCCTTGCCAGCGGTGGGCACCTTGGCAAAAGGGTTGCGGCGCGCTCGGCCGGCGCGTAGTTGGCGCTCGACGCGGGTTGCGAGCATTGTCAGCGCGTAGTTGATCAGGATCATGATGATGGCCACCACGATGAGCGACGCCAAGTAGTTCCGGTTTGCAGAGGCGACCTGCGTGCCGGAGCGGACAACCTCGACGTAGCCAATTTGGTAGCCCAGGGCGGAATCCTTCAGCGCAATGACCATCTGGGAAATCAGTGCCGGCAGCATGGCTGCGACGGACTGGGGCAGCAAGATCTTGCCCATGGTTTGCCAGTGGCTAAGCCCAAGCGCCTGGGCTGCTTCCGTTTGCCCGCGGGGTAGCGATTTGATGCCGGCGCGGAGGATCTCGGCGATAACGGAGCCGTTGTAGAGCGTCAGTGCCACAACGACGGCCCAAAACGCGAGCGACGCTGGTGGAACGATCTTGTATACCGCGAAGACCTGGTACAGGAAGATCATGAGTAGCAGCACTGGAATGGCGCGGAAGAACTCGACAACCACAGCGCAGAACCCGCGTACGAGTTTGTTCGGGGCGAGCCGGCCAAGCCCGAAAAACACGCCGAAGACAATTGCGAGCAGCACCGATACGACGGCGGCCTTAATGGTGCCGACGAGGCCGGGGATGATGTAGGTGGTCCAGGTGTTTCCCTGGGTGAAGGGGGTCCAGCGCTCAGCATCGAGTTGGCCGTGTGTGGCTAGTTTGCTCAGTACCCACCAGCCGACGAGAAGTAGGACAGCGATGGTGATTGCGGTGTAAATGTAGTTGCGGCGTACGGCTTTGGGCCCGGGGGCGTCGTAAAGCACGGTTGCGCGGAGTGAGGATGGCATTAGCGTTTCACCGCCAGACGGTTAGACAGCCAGCCGATGACGAGCCCTGTTGGCAGTGTGAGCACGATGAAGCCGAGGGCGAAGATGCCGAAAATGGCGAAGAGCTGGTTTGCGTGGAATTCGATGGTGGATTTCATCAGCAGCGATGCTTCCGCGACGCCGATGACCGATGCGATCGTGGTGTTCTTCGTCAAAGCGATCAGCGTGTTGCCCAGCGGAACGATTGCTGCACGCAGAGCTTGGGGGAAGATAATCAACGAGAAGATCTGCCCGAAGCTCAGTCCGAGGGAGCGTGCGGCTTCGGCTTGTCCGAAGTGAACGGTGTTGATGCCGCTTCGGAGCGATTCGGCGACGAAGCACGAGGTGTACAGGATGAAGCCGAGGATTGCGAGGCGGAAGTTTTGGTCTGCAAGGTAGGTGCTGGATTCGCGGCTCGCGAGCTCAAGGCCAAGGTTTTGGTAGAGGCCGAACGAGCAGAACAGGATCACAAGTGTCAGCGGGGTGTTGCGCACGGTGTTGATGTAAAACGCCGACAGGTTCCGCAGGATGGCAACGGGGGAGACCCGCATAGCAGTGAGTAGGGTGCCCAGGATCATTGATCCGATGGCGGAGTAGAAGGTCAGCTTGATTGTGGTCCAGAATGCTGGCCACAGTTTGGGCGCGAGATCAGCCCACATTGCATCCATGGTGGGAACTTCCAATACGTGAAGGAGATGAAGAAGGGTTGGGGCTCGGTGGCCGGGTGGGGTTCACCCAGCCACACGGCAGGTGCTACTCGACGAAGGACAGGTCGCCGACCTTGTCCTTTTCAACACCTTGGCCGCCGTCGAGGTTGTCGTTGACGAACTTGTCAAAGGATCCGTCCTCGTAAAGGGCGTTGAGTGCCTTGTTGACGGCCTCGAGTGCGCCCGGGTCTTCCTTCTTCAGGCCGACGCCGTAGTGCTCGTTGGTGAACTGCTCGCCGTCCTTCTTCAGCTCGACGACCTTGAAGTCGCCCGGGGACTGTGCGGAGTAGCCACCGAGGATGGTTGCGTCGGTGGTGAGGGCGTCGACGTTGCCGTTGCGCAGGGCTTCGACGCAGGAGGAGTAGGTGTCGTACTCCTGGAGCTGGACGCCCGGCAGGGTGTCCTTGACCTTCTGTGCCGGGGTGGAGCCGGTGACGGAGCAGAGGATGCGGCCGTCGAGGGCTTCGAGGCCGGTGATCTCGGCGTCGTCGGAACGGACGAGCAGGGCCTGGTGGGTCAGCAGGTAGGGGCCTCCGAAGTCGACTGCTTCGGAGCGTGACTTATTGATGGAGTAGGTCGCGGCGATTGCTGCGACTTCACCGTTTTGCAGCACGGTTTCGCGCTGTGCCGAGGGGGTTTCGCGCCAGGTGATTTCTGGATGCTCCCAGCCGTTTTCGTCGGCAATGTGGTTGACCACGTAGGTGGCGACGTCGACGTCGAGGCCGGTCATGGAGCCGTCGGCTTCGCGCAGGCCTAGGCCCGGCTGGTCGTACTTAGTGCCGAGGGTGACGTTGCCGGCCTCGATCTGTGCGAGAAGGCCTTCGGCGTCGCCGGCGGAGTCGCCGCCGCAGGCGACGAGTGTGGTGGCCGCGAGCAGAGCTGCGGCAGTGGTCGATGCGAAACGTGCGGTGCGCTTCATGGTGATTCTCCTTGTAAGAAACGTGGGTGGGTTAATGGGGCAGGATCTTGCCGAGGAAGTCTCGTGCACGGCTGGACTGCGGGTTGGTGAAGAACGACTCGGGGTCGGTGTCTTCGACGATTTCGCCATCGGCCATGAACAAGATGCGGTCGGCAACTTTGCGGGCGAAGCCCATTTCGTGGGTGACCACGACCATGGTCATGCCGCTTTCGGCCAGTTCTGTCATGACGTCGAGGACCTCGCCGACCATTTCGGGGTCGAGGGCGGAGGTGGGTTCGTCGAAAAGCATGACTTTCGGCTCCATCGCAAGGGCGCGTGCGATTGCGACGCGCTGCTGCTGGCCGCCGGAGAGCTGTGCCGGATATTTTTCTGCCTGGTTGCCGATCCCCACGCGGTCGAGCAGTTCGCGAGCGCGTGCGGTGGCGTCGGTCTTTTTCACCTTGCGGACCTTGATGGGGCCCAGGGTGACGTTGTCCAGAATGGTCAGGTGCGGAAACAGGTTGAACTGTTGGAACACCATGCCTACGTCTGAACGGAGGTGGGCCAGTTCCTTCCCTTCGGCGGGGAGGGTACGGCCGTCAATTTCGATCGTGCCTTCCTCGATGGTTTCGAGGCGGTTGATCGTCCGACACAGGGTGGACTTTCCCGATCCGGACGGTCCCAGCACTACGACTACTTGTCCGCGGGGGACTTCAAGGTTGATGTTTTGTAGTGCGTGGAAGTCGTCGAAGTACTTCTCCACACCCACCATGCGAATCATGGGTTCGGCAATCTCCTGTGTCATACAGCGCACACTAGGCCATAAACGTGACCTGCGTGATAGGAATAGGGAAAGTATTTGTAATTACCAGTTAGGTCTCGGCGCTTTGCCTGGTTAGACTGTCTCGCCGTGACTACGGCAAATACCTCTGAAAACACCACTTCGCGCACCTATGAGGTGCGGACGTTCGGCTGCCAGATGAACGTGCACGATTCTGAGCGTCTTTCGGGTCTGCTCGAGGATGCTGGGTACGTGGCGGCAGACGAGGGGACTGAGCCCGACCTGGTGGTCTTCAATACCTGTGCGGTGCGTGAAAACGCGGATCAGCGCCTGTATGGCTCGCTCGGACAGTTGAAGAACACGAAGGCGAATCATCCGGGCATGCAGATTGCGGTCGGCGGGTGTTTGGCGCAGAAGGATCGCGACACGGTGATTGAGAAGGCACCGTGGGTCGACGCCGTCTTTGGCACGCACAACATCTCCGCATTGCCGGCGTTGCTCGATCGCGCACGGGTGGAGGACGAAGCCCAGGTAGAGATTGTTGAGTCGCTCGAGGTGTTTCCGTCTGTCCTGCCGGCGAAGCGCGAGTCTGCCTACGCCGGTTGGGTGTCCGTGTCGGTGGGCTGCAATAACACGTGTACGTTCTGCATCGTGCCGTCGTTGCGTGGTAAGGAGCAGGATCGCCGCCCGGGCGATATTTTGGCGGAGGTGCAGGCGCTCGTCGATCAGGGTGTGTCCGAGGTGACGCTGCTTGGTCAGAATGTGAATGCGTATGGCGTGAACTTTGTCGACGAGGACATGGAGCGCGACCGTTCTGCGTTCTCCAAGCTCTTGCGTGCCTGTGGCGACATCGAGGGCTTGGAGCGTGTGCGTTTTACGTCGCCGCACCCGGCGGAGTTCACCTCGGATGTGATTGACGCGATGGTGGAGACTCCGAACGTGTGCCCGCAGCTGCATATGCCGTTGCAGTCGGGCTCCGACAAGGTGCTCAAGGACATGCGCCGTTCCTACCGGTCGAGGAAGTTCCTTGGGATTTTGGAGGAGGTGCGTGAGAAGCTTCCGCACGCGTCCATTACCACCGACATCATTGTCGGGTTCCCGGGTGAGACTGAGGAGGATTTCCAGGCGACGCTCGATGTGGTGGAGAAGGCTCGTTTTACCTCTGCGTTTACGTTCCAGTATTCGCCGCGTCCGGGCACGCCGGCTGCGGAGATGGAGCAGCAGATCCCGAAGGCTGTGGTGCAGGATCGTTTCGAGCGTCTGCTTGCCTTGCAGGATCGTATTAGTGCTGAGGAGAACGAGAAGCTGATTGGCACGGAGCAGGAGTTGCTCGTGCAAGCGGGTGGTGGACGCAAGAATGATCGCACGCACCGCATGTCGGGTCGCGCTCGCGATGGCCGCCTGGTGCACTTCGCGGTTGAGGGTGACATTGATGGCGAGATCCGCCCGGGCGATTACGTCACTGTCACCATCACTGAGTCCAAGCCGCACTTCCTTATCGCAGATTCTGGGGTGCGTGATCACCGTCGTACGAAGGCCGGCGACAATTCGGCGGCGGGCCAGGTGCCGACGACTGCACCTGTCGGCGTGGGGCTTGGCTTACCGACGATCGGTCAACCGCCCAAGCAGCCCACCGGCGATTCGTCCTGCGGCTGCTAGGGGCTACAGTGGCTGCTATGACGCAGCAGGATTCGCAGACGTTGGCTCGCGCGGAGAAGTCCGCCGCTTCGCAGATCACGATGGGGGCGAAACGGTGGGTGCTCGCCGCGTGTGCGGTGGTGTACCTCGTGGCGTTGGTGTTGCCGTTTGCAGGTGGGGTGGCCGGTTGGCAGGTTTTGGGGCTGACCCAGGCGTCGCGCGATGCGCGCACTTCGGTGGCGGAGTACTTGTTTGTGTGGTTTTCCTTCATCGGTGTTGGGGTTTTGACATCGCTCGCAGTTGCTTTGCGACGATTCGCCGTCACCCTGCCTGCCTGGATGGTCACAACGGTCTCTGCCGTGTTTTCCATCCTCGGCATTTGGTTGCGCAACCAAAGTGCTCCGGAAACCTCACGCGACATCGGCTACTACCTGGCCATGTTGGCTGTGTTCGTTGCGGTGTTCACGCTGTTCCCGCTGATCCTGTCTCGCTCTGAGGCACAGGTGAAGGTGGCCGACGAGCGCGCGAAGGTGCAGCAGCGCGACGACGTGGCGTTGCTGCAGCAGTCGGCGACGCATCAGGCGAACGCGCGCGAGGAGAACCCGCTGCTTGTCGATGACCGCCGTGCCCGTGCCGCCGAGCGCCACCGCAATATTTAGAGCTTTTGCCACCCGGTCGTCGCGGATACTACTTCCGCGGCGACCGTTTTCATGATGGTGGCTGCCGGGCCGGAATCGGCGGGGTAGGAGCAGTAGACCGTCTCCAAGTCTTCCCAGGTCGCGTGTGCTCGCTCGAGGGAGGCACGCAGCAGCGCTTTGCCGATGCCTTGGCCGCGGTGTTCTGGCAGGACGTAGACGAGGCCCAATTCGCAGACCTTCGGGTCGTCGGCGTGGAAGCGCACGACTTCGCAGAGCCCGACGATGACGCCGTCGACGTAGGCCAGCCCGGTCAGTTGCGAGCCGCCGCGGTCTTGCAGCCTCGCGCCGGCGTCACGGATGCGCTCAAGGTCCCAGTTGATCGTGTCCATCACGAGCTCGCCGCGTGGGTAGTCGCGCGATGCGGCGGTGAGCAGGCTGGAGAACTGTTCCACTTCGTTCGCGCCGGCCTTGCGCTTGGAAAAGAACCCTGGGCCTTCGATGACTGCGAACTCGGCGGCCACAGTACGAGGCAGGGCATCCAGTGCACTGATCTCGAACGTGGCCTGGTCTTCCCTGAAAGCGGCTGTGTAGCCTGCGTCGGTCAGCGCGGGGGATGCCGGGGCGTCGGGCAGGTGGGTGACCCAGAGTTGGCGGATGGGGCGTTCGAGGCGGGCGGAGAGGTCGTCGAGAAGCAACAGCGCTGCGGCCCACGGTTCGGGCGGTTCATCTTCGCCGGGCATGGGCGCGATCTCGGCGTCGAAGGTGAAGTTCGCTTCGATCACGCGACGGTCTTCGAGCAAAGGCAGGGAGATGAAGAGCCAGGCGTCGGTGTGGTCGAGGTCGTCGTCGAAAAGTTCGCGGTAGCCCAAATCCGTCACAGGGCGGGGTGCCTGCTGGGAGGTGAGCGCGAAGAGGATTGCTTCCGACTCGGCGGACGGCTCGAGGCGCTTCGCAATGTGCGATGCGGACACACCAGAGGTGGCAAGGCCTGTGATGTCTTGGATGGCGAGCGTGGCGGAAAATGCGTAACCCCCGACCACTGCCTCCGATGAGCTGGGCCGGGGGACGTACTGCTGTGGTGTGAGCACTAGCCCTCGTTCACAGCCTTCGCAGCAACGTCGGCGAACTCCTGCCACTGCTTCGCCTGCTCACGCAGCGTTGCTGCCTTGGCGGCGTTGCCTTTGGCCTCCGCCTCCTGAGCCTGGCGCTCGAAGTCGTCGGCCTTGACCTGGAACTGGTTGACCTTCTCCTGCTGGGCGGGGTTGGTCTTGCGCCAGCGGGAGTCTTCGGCCTCGGAGACGCGTTGTTCGATGCGGGCGATCTTGTCCTCGTATTCGCGGACGCGACCACGGGGGACGAAGCCGATCTCGTCCCACTTGTCTTGCAGTTCGCGTAGTTTCGCCTTTGCGGCGCCGAGGCCCTTGGCGGGGTCGATCTGTGCGTCGTACTCAGCGATGAGCGCATCCTTGGCTTCCGCGTTGGCCTCGAATTCGCGGTCGCGCTCGGCGTTGACGGCGTTGCGGGCTTCGAAGAAGTGGTCCTGGGCTGCGCGGAAGCGCTCCCAGAGCTTGTCGTCTACCTCGCGTGGGGCGCGGCCGGCGGCCTTCCATTCCGTCATCAGGTCGCGGTAGGCGCGGGCGGTGCTGCCCCAATCCGTGGAGTCCTTGAGCGCTTCGGCACGGTCGACGAGTTCTTCCTTGACCTTCTTGGCTTGGGCGCGGTTGCGGTCCAACTCGGCGAAGTGGGCGCCACGGCGACGGTTGAAGCTGTCGCGGGCGCGGGAGTAGCGCTTCCACAGCTCGTCGTCGGTTGCGCGGTCGATGCCGCGGATGCCGCGCCACTCCTCGAGGATGTCGCGGATGCGGTCGCCGGCACGCTTCCATTCGGTGGAGTTTTCTGCCAGGTCTTCGGCTTCGGCGGCGAGGGCTTCCTTGCGGGCGATCGCTGCCTTACGTCGCTCTGCCTTTTGCTCCTTAGCCTGCTCGCGGGCATCGGCGGATGCGGCAATCGCAGCATCGAGGCGGGTTTCGACGGCGTCGAGGTCGCCGATTACTGCGGCGTCGTCAAGCGAGGCTTTCAGCGCTTCGGCGGATTTGCGGATCGCGTCTGCGTCTTCCGGGTGAGCGCGCAGACGGGTCTCGATGAGTTCGACTTCGGTAACCAGGTCGTCGTAACGCTGCCCGTAGTGTGCGAGCCCCTCCTCAGGGGTGCCGGCTTGCCAGGATGCGATCTGGCGCTCGGTGCCACCGCGGGTGAGGAAGACGTTTCCGTCTGCATCAACACGGCCGAACTTCGACGGGTCCGATGGCGTGCGCGCTGGTACAGGAGTGGGTGTTACCGACGGGGCGCCCGTTGCCGTGGACGGGCGTGGCCCAGGCTTCGGGCCCTTTTTCGCCATGGCGGCAGGCGAAGGGATCTTGCCTGGTGTGTTGGTGGGGTTCGACTCGGTCATGATGGTCGTCCTTTCCGCGGCATGGGCCGCACTGTGCCGCGCGTCGCGGCTGCCTTTGCGCAATGCAAGCGATCGTACAGCCACACACACCACTGCGGGGCGAATTGGGGTGCTAGGTAGGGTTAGGCGGGTGCGAGCAAACCTTTGGATCATCCCTGGATCGCCTGCGTTGGCGCTCTCGCCTCACGACGACGCCTCGCAGCGCCTCCTGGCCGTCACCCGTGCGTTGGCGGAAACTGCAGGTAGCCACCCGATCGATATCGTCTGCTGCCTCGATGAACGGTGGTACACGGCGCACACTGGCTCGTTTCGTGCCTGGGGAGGCCCTGACATCACGGTGCGTGGTGGTAACCACTTAGGTGAGCTGGTTGCCAGGTTTGCGCTGGGTGATCCGGAGGTCCGCGACGTGCGTTCGCGTATCGACGAGCCCGATCCCGACGCCATCACCGTCGTTGTGGTCGACGGACCCGCGGGGTTAACACCGCGCGCCCCGCTCGCGTTAGTTCCCGGCGCGCCGGAGACACACGAAGCCATTATGCGGTGGTTGGACGGTGGTGAAGCTGTGCTCGTCGATACGCAGGTGCTCGAACCGGAACTGTGGCGTGACCTCGCATCACTTGAGCGCAAGGATGCGCGGTTGATCGATGCTGATGACACGCTGGGTGTCGGTCGGTATGTAGCGGAGTGGAGCGTATGAACCCCATTGCAGTTGTAGGTCCTACCGCCAGCGGCAAGTCCGCGCTTGGCATTGCGCTTGCGCACGAGTTCGGCGGGGAAGTGGTCAACGTGGATTCGATGCAGCTCTACCGGGGGATGGACATCGGCACCGCGAAGTTGCCGGTGGAGGAGCGCGAAGGCGTCACGCACCACCTGCTGGATATTTGGGACGTGACCAAGACAGCGTCTGTTGCCGAATACCAGGCGCTCGCGGTGGCAAAGGTTGAGGAGATCATGGCGCGCGGAAAGGTGCCGGTGCTGGTGGGTGGTTCGATGCTGTATGTGCAGTCGCTTATCGACGCCTGGTCGTTCCCGCCCACCGACCCCACCGTGCGCGCCCGCTACGAAGCGCGTCTGGGGGAGATCGGCGTCGACGCTCTGCACGCCGAACTCGCCGAGGTTGATCCGGAAGCAGCCAGCATCATCGAGGACAAAGACCCGCGCCGCACCGTGCGCGCCCTCGAAGTCATCGAACTGACCGGAAAGCCCTTTAAAGCGTCCCAGCCACCGAAGAACGCGCCACCGCGTTGGGACACGCGCATCCTTGGCCTGCGCACGAATGCCGAGTGGCTCAACCCCCGCATCGAGCTGCGCACCCGCATGATGTTCGAGCAAGGGCTTATCGACGAAACCCGCGCCCTGGTCACAGAAGGCCTCGTCCGCAATTCCACCGCCGGTCGCGCCATCGGCTACGCGCAGGTTCTCGCCATGTTCGACGGAGAACTCACCGAAGAAGAAGCACTTGAGCAGACCATCACCGGGACCCGCCGCTACGTGCGCCGGCAGCGTTCCTGGTTTAACCGCGACCCGCGCACGGTATGGCTCGATGCCGCCGATTCGAACGTGGTGGATCTCGCGTTAGACTCGCTGGCGTGAAGTTCCTGAAAGCACATGCCACCGAAAACGATTTCGTCGTCCTGATCGACGTCGACGACCAACTCGACATCACCACTGAGCAGGTCGCCTTCCTGTGCGACCGCCGAGCCGGCGTCGGCGGCGACGGCCTACTGCGCGTGGTGCGTCGCGACGGAATGTGGTTCATGGACTATCGCAACGCCGACGGCTCCATCGCCGAGATGTGTGGCAACGGCATCCGTGCCTTCTCCCATGTGCTCGTCGCCGAGGGGCTTGAAGATGCCCGCGAGTTCGACGTGGACACCCGCGCCGGGGTGAAGCACATCCGTGTGCTCGAGGCTGATGAGGCCGATGCCGTCGTCTCCGTCGGCATGGGCCCGGTGGAGGTCACCGGTGTATCCACCGCGGCAATGGGGGACAACCAGTTTGCTGGCATCGGCGTGGACGTGGGCAACCCGCACCTCGCCTGCGTGATTCCGGGTCTCACACCTGAAGGGCTTGCGGAGATGAACTTTGTTGCCCCGACCTTTGACCCGGAGTTCTTCCCTGAAGGTGTCAACGTCGAGGTGCTCACCGAACTTCGCGACGGCGAGGCCCACATGCGTGTCTGGGAACGTGGCGTCGGGGAGACCCGCTCCTGTGGCACCGGCACGGTTGCTGCAGCGCAGGCAGTGCTTGCAGACGCCGGAATTGAAAACGGTGCCGTCACCATCAACGTCCCCGGTGGCGCCGTCAAGGTCGAGCTCAACGACGGTGTAGCCACCATGACCGGCCCGGCCACCATCGTGTTCCGTGGAGAGCTTGCCAGCGCGCTTTAACGAGCAGTTTTTGTAAACCACGTGTGCGGGGGATTTTCCTGCCTTACAATGCACCTGTCGTTGTATCCCCAGCCACCCGACAGGAGTTTCCCATGCAACGCAAAGTAATCGCCTCGGCCGTCGCGCTCGGCCTCTCGGCATCCTTGATCACCGTCCCTGCAGCTGATGCGGCAGAGATCGGCGCGAAAGACGAAACTAAAAACACGTGCCCGGTACGCATGACCGATGCTGAGCAAAAGCGTATTGAAGAGGTTGCTAATTCCATCACGTCCGTGGATGCGGCGAAGGCACTGGATGCCACGCTGGTGGCAGCTTTCCCGGAATTTAAGAAGTTGGCAGATTCTTTCTTGAACAATCCGGACGTTCAGAAGGAAATCAAGGCTTCTCTTGATAGTGGAAAACCCACCGAAACACTCTTCAGTTTTGCTTTGGAAGAAGCTGATCGTTTCGAAGACGAAAAGCGCGCTGGGCTTTATCCCCTGTACCTTCAATCTCGGATGACGCGGGAATACCCTCAGCTTTTCAAGGAAGAAGCTGACTCGGATGGGTTTTTGTCCATCAATGAGGTGGATGCGACGCGGGAATCGATGGGTGGATTAGACCCGGTCAGCGTAATTATTGACGAATACGGGCTAAACGCGAAAGAAGCAGCAGCCGCTCGGAGCGCTTTTGCAAAGACGCAAGCCGGAAAAATCTGGAATAGCTTCGGTCCCGAATATGTAAAGGCATTCAACGGGGCGCAGAATGTTTGCGCGGACGGCGGTAACGGTACCGTCGCTTTCCCGACCAAGGCTTCCGAATCAAAGCCGAACGACAAGACCAAGCCGGGTAACAACGATAAGGACGCTGGCTCGAGCGACACCGGCAAGATTGTCGGCATCATCGCCGGTGTGCTTGCGGCACTCGGTCTGATCGCTGCGGGACTTGTGTCGTTCGCACCGCAGCTTGGGATCAAGTTGCCGTTCTAAAACCGCAACTTTAAACCGTTACGCCGGGCCGATCTCTTTTGCGGCCCGGCGTGCGTCGTCCCAGGCCTCCTGAAGTTCGAAGGCGCGCTCGTCAGCGACCATCAGGATGCGTTCCAACTGGGTTTTGTCGGTGCCGGGGGATTCGAGATAACCGTCAACGCGCTCGATGAAGCGACGCGCGGAGGAGGCCCGGAGCAGAAACTCGTTGATCTGGGGGACTGAGTTATCTGGGTTTGCAAGCGCCGGGTAGTGCAGCGTCCGGTCTGCGATGTCGGCGGCTGATGCGCCGTTTTGGAGCTTCTCGTATGCGTCGAGAATTTCGAGGATGTCGTCGCGCGCGTACTGCAGTGACGAGCGCATTGCTGCCACTTCGGGGTCGGGCTGCAGATGTCGGCTGATGAAGAATGCACAGACAATCAGTAGGGCAGACACGAGCAGACCGGGTAGTTTCAACGTCAAGACAAGCACTACTGTGGCAGCGAGTACGAGCGCGCCGAGTAGTGCTCGCGAGAGGTCCTTGTCTGGTGAACTCATGGTTCTGCCCTACAGGATTAGTGGCCGCCGCAACCGCAGGATCCGCCGCAGCCTCCGCAGCCGCCGCCGGTCGGAGTTGGGATGGAGCCGGCCATGACGGCGGTGCCAGCGATGACGGAGTCGCGGGACGGCAGGTCGCCGTCGGGCAGGCACACGTCGAACGGGAACGCAGCATCGACAGAGACGTGGATGAAGCGCTGGCCGGTCAGTTCGGAGGTGCGGTATTCCGCATCGAGTACGCGGCCGGAGAATTCGGCCTGTGCGTCTGGGGTAGAGGCAGCACCGGATGCCAGGGCTTCGGCGCCCGGGGAGGTCACCGTGCCCACCACGGCTCCCGGGTGCAGGGCGAGGTATGCGTCGGTGGAGGTGTAGTTCTCCACCGACAGTGCGAGGGCGCTGACGGAGAGTTCTTGCCATTGGAGGGTGGGCTCGTCGACAAGCAATGGCCCTTGTGCAAGATTCACCGTCAGCGATGCCATGGCGTTGCCGCGCGGGTCGACGACGTCGGCGAGCGCAACTACGTCGTTGATTGGGGTGACGTGGGCGTATGCGCGGGTTACGGAATCGAAACCTGCGAAGGTGGCAAACGGCTCAACTGCCAAAATGTTGAGCTGCGCACCTGAAGGGTCGGCGTATTGGATCAGTTGGCCGCCGCGCACTTCACCGGTGACTGCGAGACGGTCGGTGGCAATGGCGGCTTCCACAGCGTCCTGCCACTTCTCAAAGTTCAAGCCGATTGCGGCGAGGTCGTTGCTGATTGCTGTGCTCATGGCGCCCGATAATAGTCGCAGTCGCACACGGGGAAGAATCTCGGCCGTATCTGCGTTTAATGGGGTAGATATGAAGAGGACATTTCAAGCTCCATTAAAGGATGTAATGACTGAACCCCACCTTGACCGTTTCGGCGGTAACCGTGAGCGCTTTTTGCGTGACGACGACACCACGCCCGAGCAACGCGCCCACGACGAACTTCTCCGTGAGGCTTTTCGGCACAACACCGTCCCTGACGAATCCGCGCCGACGGTAGGCGCGCTTGACCTGGAGGAGCGCAACGCGTTTCGTTCCGTGACCGGGTCGACTGAGATCCGCTCGCAGGACCAAAAAGACATCACCGAGGTGGAGTACCGCAAACTCCGCATCGAACAGGTCTTGCTCGTTGGCGCGTGGACCGAAGGCACCCTTGCGGAGATTGAGGCCCGCATGTGGGAGCTTTCAGCTCTGGCGGAAACAGCCGGCGCTGAAGTCGTCGACATGCTGTATCAGAAGCGTGACAAACCTGATCCGGGTACTTATATCGGCTCTGGCAAGGTTGCGGAGTTGCGTGAGATTGTGCTGTCTACCGGCGTTGACACGGTGATTTTTGATGGTGAGCTTTCGCCGTCGCAGATGATCGCGCTGGAGGAAGCCCTCAAGATTAAGGTGATCGACCGCACGATGCTGATTCTCGATATCTTCGCCCAGCACGCGAAGAGTAAAGAGGGCAAAGCACAGGTCAGCCTGGCGCAGATGGAGTACCTCTACAGCCGTACCCGCGGTTGGGGTGGCAACCTGTCGCGTCAGGCGGGCGGTCGTGCTGGCTCCAACGGCGGTGTGGGCCTGCGTGGTCCTGGTGAGACGCGTATCGAGGCCGACCGACGCCGCCTGCGCACCGAGATGGCCAAACTGCGCCACCAGCTGCGCGATATGGAGACTGCCCGAGAGATCAAGCGCGCGCAGCGCCAGCGCTCCACTATCCCGAAGATCGCGATCGCGGGCTACACCAACGCGGGTAAATCCTCGTTGATCAACGCGATGACGGGTGCGGGCGTGCTGGTGGAGGACGCGCTGTTTGCCACTCTCGACCCATCGACGCGCAAGGCCAAGTTGGCAGACGGGCGCAACGTAGTGCTGACCGACACTGTCGGGTTTGTGCGCCACCTGCCTACCCAGCTGGTTGAGGCGTTTAAGTCCACGCTCGAAGAGGTCAGCGGCGCCGACCTTGTCCTGCACGTCGTGGACGGTTCGGATCCGTTCCCACTGAAGCAGATCGAAGCAGTCAATGCGGTCCTTGCAGAGGTCACACGCGACTCGGGCGAGGAGATGCCGCCGGAGATCGTTGTGGTGAACAAGATCGACGACGCTGACCCGATCGTGCTCGCCGAACTTCGCCACGCCTTTGAAAAAACCGGCCGCACCGCGGTGTTTGTGTCCGCGCTGACGGGGGAGGGAATCGACGAGCTAGAGGCGCGCATCGAGCAGCACCTCAACTCCATCGACGCGCACGTGACCATGGTCGTGCCCTACACCCGCGGTGATGTGGTAAGCCGCGTGCACGAGGAGGGCACAGTGCGCTCCGAGGAGTACGAGGCAGAGGGCACGCGTATCGACGTCCGCCTGCCACGTGTCCTCGCCGACCAGTATGCGGAGTTCGTCGTCTCCTAAGCCTGGCGGTTCGGGTTGGCGTTGACCCCGGTGTTAGCGCCAGTAAGGGTCGAACGCCTTGTAGGTTTCAGCGCCGGTGAGCATCTCGGCGGCGCTTTCGTCTACGACAACCTTCGCGGCGTTGTGCAGCTGCAGTGCCGATGCCGGGCACGATGCGGACAGAGGCCCCTCGACGAGTGCTTGTACCGCGTTAGCCTTCGCCGGGCCAGTGGCGATAAGCACCAGGTGGCGTGCCTCAAGGATGGTGCCGATGCCCTGTGTCAGGGCTTGGCGCGGGACCTCGTCGGCAGAATCGAAGAAGCGTGCATTGTCCTCGATCGTGCGTGGATGCAGGTCGATGAGACGGGTACGGGAGCGCAGCGAACTCGTCGGCTCGTTGAACGCAATGTGTCCGTTTGCGCCAATGCCGAGAATTTGGATATCTACACCGCCCGCGTGGCGGATGGCGTGGTCGTAGGAGGTAGCTGCTGCCTGGGGGTTGGCGGCCTCGCCGTCGGGAGACGCAACGGACGAATCCGGAATGTCGATAGAGCCGGTGAACTCGCGGCGGATCGTCGAGTAGTAAGACTGCTCGTGGTCACGAGGGATGCCGTAGTACTCGTCCAGCAAGAAGGCCTTGCAGTTGGCGAAGCTCAAGCCTTCTTCGCGATGTCGGCGGATGAGCTCTTTATAGGTTGGGTTGGGTGAGGATCCGGTCGCAAGGCCGATGGTGGCGCCTTGGCGTGCGAACGGCTCGATGCAATCGGCGGCGTATGCGCCGACTTCCTCGGGGGTGCGTCGAATGATGATGTCCATGAGGAGCAACTTACCCGCTCGGACTCCGATAGCTGCGATTAGCTATGCAAAGCGCGCGAGGGCCATAATGAAGACTCGTGACGAACTCAATTGGTTGGACCCTGCATGGCGACGGACGCCATGTGAAACCCGGGGCGGTCGTCGCCCCCGACGAACGACTGTCCTGGTCGCGCACCATCGGCATCGGCATGCAGCATGTGGTGGCTATGTTTGGCGCAACACTGCTGGTACCCACGCTCACTGGCTTCCCAGTGAACACCACGTTGCTGTTTTCCGGACTTGGCACGATTATCTTCCTGCTGATCACCCGGAACCAGTTGCCGAGCTACCTCGGCTCTTCTTTTGCCTTCATCGCCCCGCTGACCGCGTCCCAGCAGTACGGCATTGGATCGCAACTCGGTGGCGTGCTGCTGACGGGTGTGGCGCTCATCCTTGTCGGCGTGATCGTGCAAAAAGCCGGCAAACGTGTCATCGACGCCGTCATGCCGCCTGTGGTCACCGGCGCGATCGTGGCACTTATCGGTTTCAATCTCGCACCGACAGCGGTCAGCAACGTGCAAACTCAGCCAGCGGTTGCAGGTGTAACGCTGCTGACCATCGTGCTGGTTACGGTTGCAACGCGCGGGATGCTTTCCCGACTGTCCATCCTGATTGGTGTGTTGGTGGGTTGGCTCTTCGCCGCGCTCACTGGCGGTTTGAGCGAGGACGCGTTGGCCACAATCGGTGACGCCGCCTGGGTTGGCCTGCCGCAGTTCCACACCCCGGAGTTCCACCTTTCTGCCGTGCTAGTGACACTTCCGGTGCTTGTTGTGCTCATTGCTGAAAACGTCGGACACGTCAAGGCGGTCGCCGAGATGACCCACCGCAACCTGGACCACATGCAGGGCCGGGCACTGATCGGCGATGGCATCGCCACGACCCTGGCGGGTGGCTTCGGAGGCTCCGGCACCACTACTTACGCAGAAAACATTGGAGTCATGGCCGCGACCAAGGTGTATTCCACCGCTGCATACTGGGTGGCCGCCACCTTTGCGATCATCCTCGCGTTCATCCCGAAGTTCGGCGCAGTCATCTTCACCATTCCTGCCGGCGTGCTCGGTGGCGCGTGCCTGGTGCTCTACGGCCTGATCGGCATGCTTGGCGTGCGTATCTGGCAGGACAACAAGGTCGACTTCACTGACCCGGCGAACCTCACCGCAGCTGCCGTCGCGCTGATTGTCGGCATCGGCAACCTCACCTTCGAGGTCGGGCAGGTCACCCTGGAAGGCATCGCCCTCGGCTCCGTCGGCATCATCGTTATCTACCCGCTGATGCGGTGGGCTTACGACCATATTGGTGAAGGCCAGTTCCGCTAACCTCACCCATCAAAAAGACTACGCCCGGGCAACCACAGTGGTTGCCCGGGCGTAGTCGTCGCTAAGCAAGAAGCCTTTACTCGTCGTCGAGATTCTTTGCGATCAGTGCGGCGATCTTCTCAACCGCCTCGGCATTATCAGAGGTGACGATGACCTCATCGCCGTGCTCTGCACCCATCGCCATGATCATGAGCGAGGACGCAGCATCAGTCTCATCGTCCTCGTCGCCGCCGACCAGGGTAAGCAGGATCTCGTCATCGTACTCACCAGCAGCGTCCGCAATCACCGTCGCCGGACGAGCGTGCAGACCAACCGTGGAACCGACCTTGACCGTCTTCGAAGCCATAATGCAACTTTCCTTTCACGCGGTTTTTCAAGAATGCGTTTTGCAGTCGAGTGTACGCCCTTGTGCTTAAGCCGACACGAGTTCTTCCTCGCGTTTCGCAGCCTTTCGGATCTCATCGTTAGGCCACCACTGTTTGAGCGCCACAACAGCGAGCGTTGCCACCGCGACACCGGCAGCCAACGCCACGAGCATGCCCCACCACGGGTGGTAGGCGAAGATCACAAACACGCCACCGTGCGGTGCCTGCGCACCCACACCAAGGGCCATCGAGACCGCACCTGCGGTTGCGCCGCCAAGCATCATCGAAGGGATCACACGGAACGGATCTGCAGCTGCGAACGGGATCGCACCTTCAGATACGAAGGACAGGCCCAGCAGCCAGGCAGACTTTCCGTTCTCCTGCTCAGCCGGGGTAAACAGCGAGGAACGCAGGAAGGTGGCGATAGACAGCGCGATCGGCGGCACCATGCCCGAGATCATTACCGCAGCCATGATTTCGTACGCACCCTGGGTACCCGCAGACAAGCCAGCGGTGCCGAACAGGTAAGCAGCCTTGTTCACCGGACCACCCAGGTCGAAGCACATCATCAAGCCGATAATCACGCCAAGCATCACGGCAGACGAACCGGACATGGACTCCAGCCACGCGGTGAGTCCTTCCATGACAGCGCCGAGCGGACGGCCCAGCAGCAGGAACATCAGTACGCCGATGAACAGCGATGTCAGCAGCGGGATGATCACCACCGGCATGAGCGAGCTCAGCCAGCGCGGAACCTTCCACGTCTGAATCCAGTGCGCAATCACACCTGCGAGCAAACCGGTGATCAGGCCACCGATGAAGCCAGCGCCGACCATCACGGAGATTGCGCCGCCGACGAAGCCAGGTGCGATACCCGGGCGCCCAGCGAGTCCGTAGCCGATGTAGCCGGACAGTGCCGGCACGACGAATTGCATAGCCATCTGCCCAGTGGCGAAGAGCACTGCGCCGAGGTAGAGCAACCAGCCGGAGCGGCTGAACGCAATGAGTTCGCCGTCCACAGTGATCTGATTGCTCGGCAGGTTGGTCGGGGAGTGCTCGGTGACCAGTGCCTGCCAGCCATTCGCCATGTCCGCGCCGCCGAAGAGGAATCCGAGGGCCAACAGCAGGCCACCGGCGGCGACGAACGGCACCATGTAGGAAACGCCGGTCATGATCGCTTGTTGGATGCGCTTGGGCCAGCTCTGTGTCGCGGCAGACGCGGTGTCGTCACTATCTGCCTTCGACGCTGCAGCTACTCGAGGTGCGTTTGGGTCCTTCGATGCGGCGATCGCCTCATCGATCATCGCGTCAGGTTCGTTGACACCACGCTTGACTGGACTGTCGACCACGGGCTTACCCGCGAAGCGACTCTTTCCGCGAACAGCGACATCATGGGCGAAAATCACCACATCAGCGGAATCGATAAACGCCTGGTCGAGCGGATCCCCACCGGAGGAGCCTTGCGGCTCGACACGAAGATCAACATTGTCGCGCTTGCTAGCTGCTTGCGTCAGTGCATCCGCTGCCATGTAGGTGTGCGCAATGCCGGTCGCACACGATGTGACCGCTGCAATACGAATTGGCGCATTGCTTTGCGACGACACCACCGCATCGGCCTTCTTCTTCGGTTCAGCCTTCTTCGGTTCAGCCTTCTTCGGTTCAGCATTGACCACGCCGTGCACAAGATCCACAATCTCCTGCTCGGACGCGGCGGAGCGGAGGTTATCAACGAAATCGCCGCGGACCAGTGCGCGGGCGAGCTTCGAGAGAATCTTTAAGTGTGCCTTGCCGCCGCCTTCAGGTGCTGCAATGAGAAACACCAGCTCGGCGTCACCGTCGGGGCCGTTGAAGTCAACAGGGTTGGACAGCCGGGCAAACGCAAGCGTGGGTTCGGTGACAGCGGCACTACGGCAGTGCGGGATAGCGACCCGTCCGTTCACGCCGGTACCGGCCTTAGCCTCGCGCGCGACGGCTGCCTCAGCCACCGCTGCGGCATCAGTCGCACGGCCAGAATCTGCGATACGTGCAGCGAGCTGGCCAATGACATCGGAGGGAGAAATGCCAAGGTCAGCATCAAGCGTGACAAGTTTTGGCGTGATGAGAGGTTGATTCACGTTGTCTTCTTTCATGCAGTTATACGGGGAACACGTGAGTGTGTTCAAGGTCGATATCGGAAGGAGAGGGGATGCCAGTGCCCGGCAGCGACGCCGCAGCCGAGCCGTACGCCACTGCACGGCGGAGGCACTCGGCTGGTTCATCCCCGGCGATCCGTGCCATCAGGTAGCCAGCCAACGAACTATCACCAGCGCCGACGGTTGAGAGCACCGTGACTGGAGGTGGGGTCGCCGCCCACGCACCAGCGCGAGTAACTAAGCATGCACCGGCGCCGCCTAAGGTGACCAGTACTTCGTTGACCCCGTGGTCAATCAGTTTCTGTGCTGCCGAAACGATGGCGGCGTAGTCGCCCTCGGAAGCGCTGCGCTCCAATGCGCTGCCGTCGCCACCGGTGAGCTGCGCGAGCTCAAACGCGTTTGGCTTCAACACGTCCGGCGCGCTCGTATCGAGTCGCTCACCAATTGCCTGCAGCGGTGCATCGGAAGTATCCACTGCGACCAGCGCGCCAGCATTAACCCGACGGATGCGCTCCACAAGATCTGCGTACCAGTCAGTTGGGACACCAGGGGGAAGCGATCCTGCAAGAACGACGGCTTCACCGTCTGCGACGACTGAATCTATAGCTGATTCAACGGCCGCCTTTTCGTCGTCGCAAAGCCTCGCTCCTGGTTCGTTGATCTTTGTCGTTGTTGCGTCATCTTCAACGATCGCAGTATTGGTTCGCACCGATGCCGCGATAGCAACGGGGTGAAACTGCACCGGCAGTTCACGGATGACGTCCGCAAACGGATCGGAGAGGGCACAGGGGGCAATCGCGATGGTTCGAATGCCCGCTTTGGCACACGCGTGCGCGACATTGACCCCTTTTCCACCCGCCTCTTTTCGGGTCTGGGAAATCCGCGCAACCTCACCGCGTTTAAGCACGGGGACGTTTACGGTCACATCCATGCTGGGGTTTGGGGTGAGGGTGACTACCCGCACCGTGTTCTTTGTGCTGCTCACACAACCAGTGTGTCCGATTGTATCCGTTTTTGCAACGAATCCCACACAATCGGAATTAGTGTGTGCTGGATGTCACCGGCGCAAGAACGACCTCAATATCATTGCGCTCGAGATCTTCGAGGAATGTCTCAGGTGCACCACTATCGGTAATGACGATGTCGATGGCATCGAGGGGTGCGAAACTGACAAGGTAATCGTTGCCGATCTTCGATGAATCACACAAGACCACGACCTTCTGGGCATTTGTGACCATGGCCGATTTCACGGCTGCTTCCTGAGAATCGGCGGTAGATAGGCCGTGGTCAATCGTCAGAGCATTGGTACCAATGAATGCGACATCGGCGCGGAGCAATGCCAACGTTCGAAGTGCAGTCGCACCAACTACCGCTTGCGTAATTGCACGAACTGACCCTCCAAGAAGCTGTACGCCATCAAGGCCTGCGGAGGAAAGATCCAGGGCGATTGGCAGCGAATTTGTCACGATAGAGCAGTCTTGAGCGCGGGTGCCCTCGCAAAGCAACTGTGCAAAGTAACTGGTTGTAGAGCCAGAATCCAGAAAAATCGCGGCGTTGTCGTGGCGGGGGAGAAAATCCAGTGCAGCTTTCGCGATCGCGGTTTTCGCATCAGATGCCGCACGAGACCGGGCATCGAGCGGGAGTTCAGAGGTGAGAAACGCTTGGTTTGCAACAGCACCACCATGTACGCGGTGCACAATCCCATCGGCGTGAAGTGCGGTGAGGTCGCGGCGGATCGTTTCGGCAGTGACATCGAACTTCTCCGCGAGTTCAGCGACGCTCACCCTGCCTTCCACAGCAGTAAGTGACGCAATCTGGCGTTTGCGCTCCTCGGCGTACATCGCACTCCTCAAACGTTTTGGTCGGAGTACTCAGTATTTCAGACATTCATGCCCGGATGTCTGTGATTGTGTTTGTTTTGCCCCTAAAGGAGGGCAAATTCCCGCTAAAGGGTGCGGAAAACAGAAATAACACGCCCCATGATCTCTGCGTTATCGCCCTTGATTGGGGCAAACGCATCATTGTGGGGAAGGAGCCACACACCGGTGGAATCGCGGTGGAACTCTTTGACTGTCGCCTCGCCGTCAAGCAATGCAGCGACGAACTCGCCTTCCTCGGCAACAGGCTGCGAACGTACAACAACCCAGTCGCCGTTGAGGATGCCGGCATCGCGCATGGACTCTCCAACAACCTGAAGCATAAAAACGTCGCCATCACCGAGTAGGTCGCTAGGAAGTGGGTAATAGGTGTCGACGTTTTCTTCGGCCAGGATAGGTGCACCAGCTGCTATTTGTCCCAAAACTGGAACGAAACGCGCGGGAGTCGCGTCCTCGGGTGTGTCCTGCTGGGGGGTTTTGCGCTTCGGTTTGGTTGTCTGTTGCAGGTGGCGCAGATCCACGGCACGCGGCTTATTGGGGTCGCGGCGCAGGAAGCCCTTCTTCTCCAGTTCCTTGAGCTGGTATGCCACGGATGAGGTTGATTGCAGCCCGGTAGCGTCGCCGATCTCACGGATGCTTGGCGGGTAGCCGCGGAGTACAACGGCGTCTTGGATGACCTGAAGGATTCGACGTTGCCTGTCTGAAAGTGTGCTCATGTCGAGATTGCCTGCGTCAGATTTTTTCTTTGCCACTGCTTTTCCTCTTTCCGCGTGTCTCTGTTTCTAGGTCTGTAGGCATAGAACCTACCAGAGAGGGCAAGTTTGTTCGATATTTTCCACTTTGGGCTAGACAGTGTTTGCTCGCTTTGCTATAAATCGAACATGTAAGCGGAATCGAACATACAAACGATTACATATTCGAACATGTCGAGTGCATTCGTACAGTGGTGCACGAGATTGAAGGAGAGTGAAATGTCGGTAACGATTAATCCAGCAGTGAACAGTGGGTATGGGAGCGATTGCGGTGTATCTCGGACGCCTCGGTTAGCGCAGCCGGTCGAGGTGTGGGACCTTAATCCAGGACGAGATCGTAGCGGTGTTTATAGCGGTGTTCGAACGCTTGACGTTATTGATCGAAAGGGTGAGCGTACAGAGAACCTAGGTTATGGACGTCGGGAATATGTATCTGAGGCATTCGAATCTCACCGCGAGGGCAAGGAAGGTTTCGTCTTAGCAGCGTTGCTGACTGGAGCGCTTTTAGCCGGCTCTGCGTTTGGTGGAGTGTTTAGTGATGCAGGCCAGGTGCCGGGATCGTCCCAGCCGGTTTTCATCGCAGACTCTGAGGTGGTCCGCTAGAGGGGTAGTCTGAGCCCTATGTATTGCCCCTTCTGTCATAACGAACAGACCAGAGTCGCTGACTCCAGACTTGTCGAAGCAGGCTCTGCAATTCGCCGTCGCCGTGAATGTACAGAATGCGGTGGTCGATTCACCACTGTTGAAAACGCGGTACTCACCGTCGTCAAACGTAATGGAGTAAGTGAGCCGTTCGACCGCGACAAGCTCATCGTTGGTGTGCGGCGTGCATGTCAAGGTCGGGACGTTTCCGACGATGCACTGAAGCGCCTCGCACAAGAAGTCGAAGAAATCGTGCGTGCGCAGGGCAGCTCGCAGGTTCCTGCTCACGAGATTGGTTTGGCAGTACTCGAGCCACTTCGTGCGCTTGACGAGGTTGCATACCTGCGCTTCGCATCTGTGTATAAGTCGTTTGAAAGTGCCGACGATTTCGAGTCGGAAATCAGGCTTATGCGTCGGCGCGACCGCGAAGAATATCGCTAGCGCAGCGCATCAATTTTCTTCTCAATCCGGCGCTGGCTGACCGGTCGGGGAGTGCCAAGTCGCTGCGCGAACAAACTGACCCGCAACTCCTCAATGAGCCAAAGAATATCCTTGTAGGCCCGCGTCTTCGACCGTTGTGCGGGAAGTCGCTTCATATGATCAGCAAGGTAGCGTTTCACCCCATCGACAACTTCCTGGCGGTCAGCATCTCGGTCCGGGTCCAGACGCATATCCTCCAGCCGGATCCGCATCGCATCGATATAGCGCGGCAAATGCTGCAAGTGCTGCACCCCATGAACCGTTATTGCGTGACGGGGGAGGTAGAAGACGAGCTGCGAACGCATGTCATCAATCGCAGGCCCCTCCCACTGATCGAGCTCCACCGAAATGTCGGCGTACGCGGCAAGCGCTGGAGCAGTGTTGACCACAGCACGCCTTACACCACCCGAGACCTGTGGCTTAATCTCGGCGAGAAGGGCGTCGAACTCCTCCGGAGTGCGCACCGGGCCCCCGTGCGACATCATCAGATCACGAATCACTGCTACACGAGCATCCTCGACCAGGCCATTTGCTCCGCCGTGGGGATAGCGGTCAACAGCGACCTTGTGGCGCAGCGGTAGGCCCTTGGTCATCTGCTGCGCATTAACGCTGATTTCGCGCAACAGCAACGTCAGTGTCGCAGTGACCATCGACGCGTCGGCAGCAGCCTTCGTCGGGTGCACCGTGACCTTGACACCGTCTTTTGTAGCTTCGAGTGCTGGGTAAGCATCAACCTCGTTACCGTCGATTGTTGTGGTCACAGTCTCCGGTACAGCGCCGAGCGAGTCCGACGTCCACTTTTTTACAGACTCAGACTCCGATTGGCGTCCAGCTTTAGATACAGACGACTTAATCTTGCCCGCCTGACGGCGTTTTAACGCTGCGAGATCCTTGTCGTGGTCGACGATCTTGCCGCGGCGGTCGATTGCCGCATAGGTAACCTGCAAGTGCGGTGGCAACGCCTGGGGGTTGAAATCCGTGGCGTTAATACCGCGGCCACCAACGCTTCGAAGCGCATCGGCGAGCGCTTCAGTAAACGGGATGTCCGTGTTGACGTCCTCGGGCATTACCTCGAGTGCACGCTGCGCAAAGTCGGGGGCGGGGACGACGGTTTTACGTAACGCCTTCGGTAGGGTGCGGATCATCTCGGCAGCGAGTTCAGAGCGCAAGCCTGGGACGAGCCAATCGAAGCCGTCAGGGTCAAGGTTTGCCAGGAGTGGCACGGGTACCTCGACAGTGACTCCATCAAACGGGTCGCCCGGTTCGAACTTGTAGCGCAGTGCGTATTCCACGGAGCCCTGGCGCTTGGCCTCGGGAAAGGCGGTCGCAGAGGCGTCAACGTTGTCGTCGTCAAGCAATGCGTTCGGATCGAAGTCCAAATAATGCTTGTCTTTCGCACGCTGTTTCTTCCACCACGAATCAAAGTGGCGAGCGGTTGTGACATTGTCGGGCAGGCGAGCGTCGTAAAAGTCGAACAACGTATCTTCGTCGACGACAAGGCCGCGGCGGCGAACCTTTTCCTCGACCTCGGCTGCTTCCGCAAGCAACGCTTCATTGTGGTCGATGAACTTATGGTGACGGTTCCAATCGCCCTCCAGCAGCGCGTGGCGGATGAACATTGTGCGCGCAGCGGCAGGATCCACCCGGTGGTAGGGAACAAGCCGATCACGCACGATGGTCACGCCGTAAAGCATGGATTTTTCGTGGACCATCGCTGCGGAACGCTTACGCGACCACACAGGTTCCGAATAGGAGTGTTTGAGCAGGTCGCCGGCGGCACGCTCAACCCAAGCAGGTTCGATCTTGGCTACGTCACGAGCCCAGAGCCGTGACGTTTCGACGAGTTCAGCGGCCATGAGAAACTCCGGAGGCCGCTTAGCCAGCGACGAGCCGGGAAAGACCATAAACCGTGTCCCGCGCGCTCCCTGAAACTCTTTGGAATTGCCGTCACGCGCGCCGATATTGGAGAGCAAACCAGTCAAGAGCGACTGGTGGACTGCAGCTGCATCGCGCTCACCCGCGACACTATCGGCGGGAGACCAGCCGAGCTGTCGCTCCACGTCGCGCAATTGGCGGACAAGATCGCGCCACTCACGGATGCGCATGTAGTGGAGGAACTCGCGCTTCATACGCTTACGGAATGCGTTGCCGGACAGCTCGTCGCGGGAATCGCCGATGTAGTCCCACAGTTTCAGCGATGACAGGAAGTCGGACTCTTTGTCCTTGAAGCGGGCGTGTGCTTGGTCGGCCTGGGCCTGGTACTCCAAGGGGCGTTCTCGAACATCCTGGATGGTCATGGCTGCGACGATGACAGTGACGTCATCAAGCACGCCGAGGCGATTGGCCTCCACCAGCATGCGGGCCATCTTGGGGTCCACAGGAATGCGGGAAATATCGCGGCCAACGTTGGTGAGGGTCGGTGCGCCACCACGTTCTTTTTGCGAGATCGCCCCCAATTCGTGCAGCAGCATAAGTCCGTCGCGGACCGCCTTATGGTCAGGCGCCTGGATGAAGGGGAACTCATTGATATCCCCAAGCCGCAGCGAGATCATCTGCAAGATGACTGACGCCAAGTTTGTGCGCAGAATCTCCGGGTCAGTGAACTCTGGGCGCGCTTCGAAGTTCTCCTCCGAATACAGGCGGATGGCAATGCCGTCGGCGGTACGGCCCGATCGGCCCGAACGCTGGTTCGCGGAAGCCTGGGAGATTTCCTCGATAGGCAGACGTTGGACCTTGGTGCGTGTCGAATACCTCGAGATACGCGCCAGGCCAGTGTCCACCACATAGTGGATGCCCGGCACGGTCAGAGACGTTTCGGCGATGTTTGTCGACAACACAATGCGACGACCCGAGTGTGGGGAGAACACACGGTGCTGCTCCGCGTTGGAGAGGCGACCGAACAGCGGAACAACCTCAACGTCACGCCAGTGCTGCTTCTCAATCGCCTCCATGCAGTCACGGATGTCGCGCTCTGAAGAGAAGAAACACAGAATGTCGCCGTTGCCCTCACCCATAAGTTCTTTGCAGGCGGCGACGACACCGTCGATCATGTCGGTGTCAATCTCCTTGATGGAGCCGTCTTTTTTCTGAATCTGCTCAACCAGTGGTCGGTAGCGGATTTCGACTGGGTAAGTACGCCCGGAGACCTCGATAATCGGAGCTGGGTTGCCCTCGGCGTCGGCGAAGTGGCTGGCAAATGCCTCCGGGTCAATGGTCGCAGATGTGACAATCACCTTGAGGTCCGGCCGCTTGGGCAGCAGTCGCTTGAGGTAGCCCAGCAGGAAGTCGATGTTGAGTGAGCGCTCGTGGGCCTCGTCGATAATGATCGTGTCGTACGCGTTGAGGAAGCGATCGCGCTGCATCTCTGTGAGCAAGATGCCGTCCGTCATCAGCTTGACCGCAGTAGACGGGGATACTTTGTCGTCGAAACGAATGGCGTAGCCGACAGATTCACCGATGTCCTGGCCGAGCTCGTCGGCGATGCGCTCCGCAACGGTGCGAGCGGCGAGTCTGCGCGGCTGCGTGTGTCCAATCAGTCCACGCCGGCCACGCCCCATCTCCAGCAGCATCTTTGGAATCTGGGTGGTCTTGCCCGATCCCGTCTCGCCGGCGATAACAACGACCTGGTTGTCGCGCACCAGTTCCATGATGTCGTCGCGGCGCGCAGACACCGGCAGGTTTTCCGGGTAAGTAATTTCAGGGATCAGAGCATCGCGCTTCTCGACGACACCCCGTGCCCTCTCAATATCCTTCCCAATCGCCCGCAGCGCATCCGGCGCGCTCGCATTTTTGAGTCGCCTACGGAACCGTCGAACATCCGCAATCGGTATAGCATCGAGCGCATTGTAGAGCTGCGGCTTCGGCGGGGCGGGGGAGGAGGAAGAATGATCAGTCATAGCCAGAGGCAGAGCTTAGCGCGGAAGCAGGGATTTACCTGATTCCAGGGCCCGCTCATACGAAGCCTTCACGAGTTGCCCTAACTGCTCGAACTCCGCAACACGCTGCGAGGACGCGCGGTAGACCAAGCTCACCGTGCGTTGCGCCTGTACGCCGTTTGCAAACGTTGCGGAAGCGACTCCGGGGCGAGAGCACTCAGTGCCTACCGCGGAGGCCGGAATCAACGTTGACCCCAGCCCTGCCACGACCAACTGGACGATCGTGGTCAGTGACGATGCGCGTGTCACAGCATGCTTGCGCGCGCCGGGAGTTGCCTCAGCGATCTTGCACAGCTCCACAATCTGATCCCGGAGACAGTGGCCGTCATCCAGTAGTAAAAGGTTGAGGTCCTTCAGGCTGTCCAGCCCCAGATCGGTGCGGCCGGCAAGTGGATCGTCCGGATTGGTCACTGCCACAAACGGCTCGTCGTAAAGCGGCAATTGCTCCAAACCTGGTGCGTGCGTCGGAGTGGCAAGCACTGCCAGATCGAGTTGCCCGTCGCGCAACATTTTTAACAGTTGATCCGTTTGGTTTTCTACGATGCGCGGTTCCAAATCCGGGTAGTTTTCCTCGATCCCAATAAGCACTCCCGGAAGGAGATACGGCGCAATTGTAGGGATGATGCCAATGTTCAGTGGGCCGGCGAGCTCGCCGAGCGCTCCGCGCGACTGGGCAAGAAAAGCATCGGCAGCGTCGAGGGTTGCCTTCGCATATGGCAACAGCGCTTCACCGGTGGGGGTGACGATCACGCGCCGGGTGGAACGCTCGATAAGTTGCAGGCCAAGACCATTTTCAAGCGACGCCAAAGCCTGTGACAGGGAAGGCTGGGAGATGCCAAGTTTCGCTGCTGCGCTCACAAAGTGTTTCTGTTCTGCAACCGTGACAAAGGTACGGATCTGTGCGAGTGTCGGTTTATACTCTCGATTGCTCATACTTATGAATCCTACACCGGCTAATAGGTTTTTGGTTGCAACCTTCTGCGAACTGTGTCATACTGTTTTACGTCCGAAACACATTCGTTTGACCAGATTCTTTTGGAGGATCATCATGCCGATCATGACCGTTGGAGAGCGTTTTCCGGAGTTCGACCTTCTCGCACTGAAGGGTGGCAACCTGAAGGAAGCTAACGCTGCTTCCCCGGACGACTACTTCGAGCGCGTCTCCCTGGATAAGTACGAGGGCAAGTGGAAGGTCATCTTCTTCTACCCGAAGGACTTCACCTTCGTTTGCCCGACTGAGATCGCCGCATTCGGCAAGCTCAACGAGGAGTTCGAGGACCGCGACACCCAGGTGCTCGGCGGCTCCATCGATAACGAGTTCTCGCACTTCAACTGGCGTGCAACCCACGAGGAACTGCTGGACATCCCGTTCCCGATGTTCTCGGACATCCGCCACGACCTGATCCGCGCCCTCGGTGTTGAGAACGCTGACGGTGTCGCAGACCGTGCAACCTTCATCATCGACCCGGACGGCATCATCCAGTTCGTGTCCGTCACCCCGGACGCTGTTGGCCGTAACGTCGACGAGGTCCTGCGTGTCCTCGACGCTCTGCAGTCTGAAGAGGTCTGCGCTTGCGATTGGCAGAAGAACGACCCGACCAAGAACATCGACAAGATGGCTGTGGTCCAGGAGTCCCTGAAGTAGCACCCGAGCTTTAGTTTCCGTGCCGCCCCGCGCTCCTTACCGCTGGAGTGGCGGGGCGCTCCCATACCAACTGAAAGGATCAACGTATGTCTATCGATAACCTGCGCAACGCACTTCCCGAGTACGCAAAGGACCAGAAGCTCAACCTTGGTTCGCTGACCCGCTCGACCGAGCTGAATGAGCAGCAACTGTGGGGCACGCTCGTCGCCTCCGCGGCCGCGACCCGCAACGCAACCGTCATCTCCGAGATCACCGACGAGGCCAAGGAGCACCTCTCCGAGGAGGCCATCGACGCAGCCTTCGGTGCGGCCACTGTCATGGCGATGAACAACGTCGCGTACCGCGCTAAGGGCTGGTTGGGTGACGACTACGCCAACGTGAAGTTCGGCCTTCGCATGAACATCATCTCCAAGCCGGGGGTAGAAAAGGCTGACTTCGAGCTGTGGTCGCTCGCCGTTTCCACCATCAATGGTTGCGAGCACTGCGCCGTCGCCCACGCCAACACCGTCCGCGAGGAGGGCCTGACCAAGGAGCAGGTCTGGGAGTCCATCAAGGTTGCCGGTGTTGTCCAGGCTGTTGCCCAGACGATCACTATCGAAGACGCACGCTAAGCCACTAGCGCGTATCGACGATTAAACGCCGCTGGCCCCGAACCTTTCTGTTCGGGGCCAGCGGCGTTTCGTCGTTAGGCAGAGCGCTCTACATGGGGCTGAGCACCTTGGTGGTCAGCGAGAACAGGTCCTTCGGATCGTCCGGATCGGCGACCAACTCGATATAGGTCTGGAAGTCGGTGCCAGCAGTCGAGTCGCGCAGGTAGCGCAGGGCGGAGAAGTCCTCGATAGCAAAGCCCACGGAGTCGAACAGCGTGATCTCCTCATCGCTGGAGCGGCCCGGGACCTTGCCTGCGATGACCTTCCACAGTTCGACAACCTCGAAGTCCTCGTCCTTGTTCTGGATCTCGCCTTCGATGCGGGTCTGTGGAGGGAACTCGACGAACACGGTGGCGTCGTCAAGAATGCGCGGATCAAGCTCCGTCTTGCCGGGGCAGTCGCCGCCCACACCATTGATGTGGACGCCCGGGCGAACCAACGAGTAGTCCAGGATGGTGTTTTGCGCCTTGTCGGCGGTGCAGGTCGTAATGATGTCTGCGCCTTCGAGCGCATCCTCAACGCTGTCGGCGATGTAGACCTCGATGCCGAGCGGCTCGATATTGCGGCGGAACTTCTCCATCGCGTCCGGGTCGATGTCGAAGATGCGGACCTTCTCGATACCCAATGCCGCACGGAACCCGAGCGCCTGGAACTCTGACTGGGAACCGGAGCCAATCATCGCCATGACTTCAGAGTCCTTGCGCGCGAGGTACTTTGCCGCCATTGCGGAGGTTGCAGCAGTACGAAGTGCGGTGAGCAAGGTCATCTCGGCTTCAAACGTAGGGTAGCCGTTGTCTACGTCAGCCAGGAAACCGAAAGCGGTCACAGTCTGGAAGCCACGAGCCGGGTTCGACGGGTGGCCGTTGACGTACTTGAATCCGTATTCGATTGAGTCGGAGGTGGGCATCAGTTCAATGACACCGATAGGGGTGTGGCTGGCCACGCGCGGAATCTTGTCAAATTCCTCCCAGCGGACGAAGTCCTTTTCGATGTATTCGAGGATGCCGGCGATGATCTTCTCCACACCGTGGTGGTCGATCCAGCGGCACATGTTGGTGACGTCGACAAGTTGAGTCATACGGAAACTTCCTTTCAAAGTAAGAGGGGATTAATGGGTAACGATTGGGGGATCAATGGCGGGTGCTTGTTCACCAGTGACGTGCTCGTAGTTCACGTGCGAACGCGAGATGAATTCAACGCGATCGCGGACCTTGAACCAGCCGAACGCAAGCGCCGGCCACATCAGCAGCGACACAATCAGTGTCCAGGTGCCAATTGGGTAGTCGAAGGCCATGAGCACGACAACCAGCCCAAGGAACAGCAGCGAGACAATATCGGTGAACGGCGAGAATGGTGCGCGGTAATCCGGACGGGTGTACTTGCCCTGCCGGGCCAGCCGCACAAAGCGCATGTGCGACAGGGAAATTGCCGCCCAGGACGCCATCGTGCCAAGTGCCGCGATATTCAACACAACCTCGAACGCTGCCTCCGGCACGAAGTAGTTGAGCACAACGCCGAACAGGGCGACGCCGGTGGTCATCAGAATGCCACCGTAGGGCACACCACCCTTGGTGACCTTGCCTGCCCACTGCGGTGCGGAACCGGCCTTGGACAGCGAGTACATGATGCGGCCCGTGGAGTAGAGGCCGGCGTTCAGGGAGGACAACGCAGCGGTGATGACCACCAACTGAGTGATAGGACCGGCGTACGGCACGCCGATGGAGTTGAAGAAAGTCACAAACGGTGACTCGTCACCGGAGTACTGGGTGTACGGCAGCAGCATGCACAGCAGGAGCACGGAGCCGAAGTAGAACACCAGCAGGCGGAAGACAACAGCATTAATCGCCTTCGGGATGTCCTTACGGGGGTTCTTTGCCTCACCAGAGGTCGTGCCCAGCAGCTCGATACCTGCGTAAGCGAACACGACGCCTTGGATCACGATCAGTGCCGGCAGTACGCCGTTCGGGAACCAGCCACCGTGATCGGAGATGAGCGTCAGGCCAGTCAGATCACCACTCGGATTGCCGAAGATGACCATGAAGATGCCGACCGCGAGGAACGTGAGCAGGAACGCCACCTTGATCAGGGAGAACCAGAACTCCATCTCGCCAAAGAACTTCACCGAGACGAGATTCATCCCCGTCACAAGAGCGATGATCGCAAGTGCGATGACCCACTGCGGAATGTCGTTAATCCAACCGTAGAACTGGCCGAACCAGCGGATGTAGATCGCAAGCGCTGTCGCGTCAGCAACGGCGGTCGCTGCCCAGTTGAACCAGTACAACCAGCCCGAGACGTATGCGGCCTTCTCGCCAAAGAATTCGCGAGTGTAGGACACGAACGAACCCGAGGTTGGACGGTGGACAATGAGCTCACCCAGACTCCGCAGGATGAGGTATCCGATGAAACCGCAGAGCAGGTACATCAGGGCTAGCGACGGTCCGGCAGCCTCAAGGCGCGAACCTGCGCCAAGGAACAGACCGGTACCGATCGCCGAGCCAATTGCGATCATGTTGATCTGACGGGTGGACAGCCCTTTCTGCAAGCCGGCATCTTCGTCAGGAATGACGCCAGCTTTAGGACGAGTTGATGCTTCCGATGGTGGTGGTTTCGTAGTCATCGGGTTCTCCCAGGGTTGTGTCGGTTAGTGGGGGACTAGTTCCTGATGCCGGCCGGGTCATGGATGACGCCGAAACGGTGCAGGGTTGCGGAGATGGCCTGCTCCAGTAGGTACGGGAGCAACTCACGTCGGCCGTCGATGAGCGCCGGGCCATCGAAAACTGCAGTAGTGATGTCGCCGTAGATGTCTGCCGGGGCATCGCCGATAACGCGGATGCGCGACGGGGTGCCTTCCACACGGTTCGCATCGACCGTGATCGCAGCAGCCTCCAGATCCGAGGCGATTTCCGCAGGAGCAACGACACGGATCTCGGAGCCGGTGATCGCTGCTGCGAGCAGCTGGCGGTAGACATCGCGCAAGCGGTAGTTCTCACCGACGTAGATCACGACCGGCTCGAGCGTGTTGCGGTAACGGAAGATGTTCGCCTCCGAGCGAAGACCAGAGTGGTCGTGACCACGACCGAACTCGCGGTCCCATGCGCGCTGGTCGTACTCAGCAGCACGGGAGAGCCAGCCGTAGTCCTCCGCATCGACGTTCGGGCGGAACGCCTCCAGCAGCTCCTGGATATCGGCGGAGATGCTCACGCCCGGCGACGGAGCCACACCATCGCGGTCACGCCACGTGCCCATCTGTGCCACATAGTTCGGGCCACCAGCCTTCGCGCCTGGGCCGACCGAAGACTTCTTCCAGCCACCGAACGGCTGACGCTGCACGATCGCACCGGTGATACCGCGATTGACGTAGACGTTGCCAGCTTCCACACGGTCGAGCCAGGTATTGATCTCGTCGCCGTCAAGGGTGTGAATACCCGCAGTCAAGCCGTAGCCGGTGGAGTTCTGCCACTCAATAGCCTCATCGAGGTCCTTGGCGTGCATGATGCCCAGGACCGGTCCGAAGCACTCGTTCTGGTGGTACCAGGAGCCAGGCTTAACGTTGTCGCGGATACCGGGGCTCCAGAACTTGCCTTCATCATCGAGCTTCTTCGGCTGGAGCAACCACTTCTCGCCCGGTTCGAGCTTGGTCAAACCGCGCTGCAACTTCTCTCCCGGAGCTTCAATCAAGCCGTTCATCGTGGTGGAGAGCTCGGTGCCTGGGCCGACCACGAGAGTGGAAGCAGCGTCAAGGAGCTGGCCACGAATACGCTCAGACTCGGCCGCGGAGCCGACGAGAATTGCCAACGACGCAGCGGAGCATTTCTGGCCCGAGTGGCCGAACGCCGACAGGTACAGGTCGTTGATCGCCAGATCCGGGTCGGCGGACGGCGTGATGATGATGGCGTTCTTGCCCGAGGTCTCAGCCATGACGTTAAGTTGCGGGTTCCACGACTTAAACAGTTGGGCTGTCTCAGATGCGCCGGTGAGGATGATGGCGTCCACGGCGTCGTCGGTAAGCAGTGCCTTGCCCGCTTCGCCTTCGTCAGCGCGAACGTACTGCACCGTATCCGGGTCGATGCCCTTCTCTGCGAAGACTGCCTGGATGCAATCCGCGATCAGCTTGGCGCACTGCGTCACCTGCGGTGCCGGCTTCAGGATCACAGCGGAGCCTGCAGCCAACGCCGCCATGACACCGCCGGTCGGAATGGCGACCGGGAAATTCCACGGTGGAACGACCACGGTGAGCTTGTTTGGCTCAAACTCTGCCTCAATGTCGTCGAGGTGACGGGCGCTATCTGCATAGTAGTCGCAGAAGTCGATAGCCTCGGAGATCTCCGGGTCGGACTGGTCGACAGTCTTGCCAGCCTCGTGCGCAGCAACGGAGATGAACTCGCCACGGCGGCGCGCGATCTCGTCACCAATCGCCTCGAGCACTTCTGCACGCTCGTTCGCGGACAGCGCGCCCCACGCCTTCTGCGCCTCGAGTGCGCGCGCGATGTTGTCGCGGATAGCAACCGGATCGGTGATCTCCTCACCGGTGTCGATCGATGGCGGAGTGCTCAGGTGCTTGATCGCCCAAGCACGGTTGGCCTCAAGGGCAGGATCCGTATCCGGCTCGTTGAAGAAGCGGCCGGTCGTTGCGGAAGCATGTGCGACGTGGCGCTCAGTTTCCGTATTACGGTCTTGCGTGCGGTTCGGGCCATTGTGCACGTCCCAACGGTTGCCGACAGCCCAGCGGAAGACGTTCTCTTGCTCCTTAATCGGATCGCGGTCCTCAGTCTTCGGAGCGAACAGGGCATGCAGGAAGTTCTGCGGGGCAGCGTTCTCTTCGAGACGACGCACCAGGTAGCTCACCGCCACGTCGAAGTCATCGCGGCCGACAACCGGGGTGTAGAGGATCTGGTCGCCGTACACCTCGCGCACGATTTCCTGCTGCGCAGGGGACATGCCCTGCAGCATCTCAGAGTCGATCATCGCGGTGACACCGCGGCGCTGTGCCAGCTCGTATGCCAACGCAGACGTGAACAGGTTGTGCGAAGCGATACCGATAGAAACCGCATCTGCAAACTCAGGGCGCAGGATGAAATCCAGCAGGCGGTAGTAGTTTGCGTCCACCTCATCCTTGGTCAGGTACGGAGCCTGCTCCCAACCCTTGACTTCAGCGTGGTGGCGTTCCATGGACAGGTTCGCACCCTTGACCAGACGGATCTTGATCTTGGAGCCACCGTCGGCCACACGCTTCTGGGCGAAGTCGGCCAGGTACTCGAGTGCACCAAGCGTGTCCGGCAAGTACGCCTGAAGCACAATGCCGCCCTGGTAGTCCTTGAACTCCTCCTCGCTGAGCAGCTGCGTGAACACGTCCAGCGTGAGATGCAGGTCGTGGTACTCCTCCATGTCCATGTTGATGAACACCTGAGGGCTACGGTCGCGCGCAGCGCGGTACAGCGGGCGGATGCGGTCCTTGACCAATCGAACGCATTCGTCGTAATCCCAGTGGTTGAGCTGCGACACCATCGACGATGCCTTGACGGACACATAGGTAACGCGTGGGTTCTTGATCAAATTGAGGGTGCGTTCTGCACGATCTGTTGCTTCCTTCTCGCCGAGGACGGCCTCACCGAGCAGGTTCAAGTTGAGCTGCTCACCACGCTTCTGTGCGTTGTCGAGAAGCTTGTTCAGTGCGTCACTTTCGGCATCGAGAACCAGGTGGCCAACGAGCTGGCGGAGACGGGCACGTGCCGCAGGAACAACTACGTTTGGCAGGAATGGGCCGACGAAAGCACCAATTCCGACGAGCAGGGAGTTGATCTGGCCGAGGAATCGGGCGTCGACACCGCGCGTGATCGCCCGCAGTGCGTGTGCTGCGACACGGTTGCTTTCCGGGCGCATGACGCGGTCAACGAAGTCCATGGTGAAGCGGACACCGTTTTCGTCGCGAAGCAACTCAGCGAGCTGCTGGGTGGAGGCGTCGTCGGCGTCTGCTTCGGCGGTAGCTTCCATCCAGTGGTAGGCGCGAGCAACAGCTGCCTCGATTACTGCCTCGAGGTCATCGCTATTCGACGGCGCGATCTGGTTGGTGCTCAGTTGTGGCATTTGTGTTCCTTATCACTCAAAACTGACCAATGTGACAGGAATTAAGATAAGGCACAACTGCGATTTTCAATGCAATTAGATGCCGTCGCACGAGTCGTGCGAGGAAACCTGCAGCGCACAGCGTTGACGGGTGGGGAAAACGGGGGATAAAAATAACCCCGCCACATGCATAGTGCAGTGACGGGGTTTGAAACGTTGGTGCGTTACAGGCCACCGAACGGGCCGCGCAGCGGGTCGAATGGCTTGATCGTCTCGTCGATCTCGCCGGTCACAATCTGCTTTGCCAGCATCTTGCCGGACAGCGGGCCCAGGATGATGCCCCACATGCCGTGACCACCGTTGGTGTACACGTTTGGCACCTTCGTCGCGCCAACCAGTGGGAGACCGTCCGGAGTGACCGGGCGGGAACCGACCCACTCGTCCTGGCGATCTTCCCAGTCGATGCCACGGAAGAACGGCTTCGTCGAGTGAATCATCGAGGCAATACGGCCTGGCTGGAACGGCTCATCCGGGCCGCGGAACTCCATCGTGCCTGCAATGCGGAAGCGACCCTGGTACGGGGTGCAGGCGATCTTTGGATCCGGCAGATACACCGGGCAGGTAGCAGGCTCAGCTGTCTCAACCGAGAAGGAGTAGCCGCGACCAGCCTGAATCATCGTGTTCACACCAAGCTGTTTAGCCAAGGACGGAAGCCACGCACCGGTTGCCAAAACAACGTTGTCGGCCTGCAGCCACTCCCCGGTGGAAAGCTTCACGGCTGGCTTGCGGGTGGAGGTGACCTCTACGACCTCAACACCCGTCGTGATCTTGCCACCGCGCTCGATAATCGAATCTGCAATGGCCCGGCAGTACGGACCCGGCTCGATGAAGCGCTGACCGCCCATGCGGTAGGTTGCGCCGACCTTCTCGGTCAGCATCGGAGCGTCAGTGCGGGCGTCGTCAAGCGTGATCTGCTCGAAAGGAATATCTTGGCCGTGACGCTGAGCGCCTTCGACTTCCTTGAGGAAGCCGGCGGCTTTGCCCTCGTTTTCGAAACCGATGATGAACGGACCCTCATGTGTGGAGGCCTTCACACCACCTGCTTCGAGCTCGTCGAAAGCAGCGAGGGAAGCAATATCTGCCTTAGTGAGGCGAGCCATGGTCTTGTCCCATGCGCGTCCCGTCGCGTGTGCCATGAAGTTGGCGCAGAAGCGCCACAGCTTCGGGTCGAAACGCACCGGCACATCCAAAGCAGCGTGCTTATCAAACAGTGCGGTCGGGCCGTATGCCCACAGGCTCGAGTTGGACAGCGGGATCGTCTTGCCCGGTGCCAACCAGCCGGCGTTGCCCCAGGAAGAACCGGCCGCAACATCGATGCGTTCGAGAACTTCCACCTCATGGCCATATTCCTGCAGATGCCATGCGGTTGACAGACCGGTCATGCCGGCGCCGACAACAATTGTGCGCGTCACGTTGTGCTCCTTGTCACGCTAGAACCAAAGTTTGCCCCACACAATCTAGCCGGGGTGGATGTGTTTTGGGGCAAATTAGAACTTTCCGTTTCATGCGAGCACTTCTACTGCCCCCGAACCTCCAACGAGGAGACCCGAACCTCACCCGCTTCATCGGATGCGTCGAGATCCACCACACCGTGAATCTGGAACGCGTTGTCGCCTTCGGGGTCGTTAATAATCTGGGTGACCTGCCAGGATCTGCCGGATTGATCACCGATGTGGAAGAATTCAGGACCGCGTGCGTCTGGGCCAAGATCGACATCGTCGTACTCGTCGAAGTAGTCGTCCATCGCCCCCGGCCAATCCACCCGCTCGTCTGTTTCTAGGTAGTCGAGCATCTCGGCCAACTCATCTTCTTTCTCATAAGCGAACAGTTCGACCATTCGGAAGAAGTAGTTGCGGACCATGATTGTGAACGCACGACGGTTGGCGGTCAGTGCGGATGGGTCTTGTACACCAAACGCCAGCTCTCGGTCGATGGTTTCCTGGCTGACAGGTTCGTCTTCTCCGGTCATGTGCGCCCATTCGTCGATGAGCGACGAGTCCACCTGACGAATCATCTCGCCGAGCCATACGACGATGTCCTCGAGCTCGTCGTTCATGTAGGCATCGGGGATGGAGTAGGAGAGCGTGCGCCAAGCATCGGTGAGGTAGCGAAGCACCACACCCTCGGAGCGCGCCAGCCCATATGTGGAAATGAGATCGGAGAACGTCATTGCGTGCTCGATCATGTCCCGCACCACAGACTTCGGCGACGGCTCGAACTCCTTCGCCCATGGGTTGCCTTGGGTGAAGGTATCGAACGCTTCGTCCAACTCGTCGGCCAATGGCTTCGGATAGGTGACATCCTCAATAATCGCCATGCGCTCGGTGTAGTCAACACCTTCAGCCTTTAGCGCAGCAATTTCTTCTCCACGAGCGGCTTTCTCTTGCGCTTGGAGGAGTTGCCTCGGGTCGTCGAGGATCGCTTCAAATGCTGAGATGACATCAAGGGTGTATGTATCCGATTCCGGATCCAGCAGGGTAAGAAACGCCAGTGCGAACGGAGCGAGAGGTTGATTTAGCGCAAAGTCGCGGTCGAGCTCCTGCGTCAGCGTGTATGGGCGAAACGCGGGAGAGTCCGGAGTACGTTCCACCACTCCAGCGTTAATCAGCCCACGGAATAGCTCCACTGCGGTGAGGATGTCCCTGTTCTGCTTCGCACGGTTGTCGTGGTTGTCGCGCAGTAACTTGCGCATGTGCTCGTAGCCGTCACCAGGGCGTGCCACCACGTTGAGCAGCATCGAGTTGCTCACCTTGAACTGGCTTGTCAGCTCTTCGGGTTCAGCGACCTTCAGACGTTCAAAAGTGTTCTCAGACCAGGAAACTTCACCGTCGCGGGCAGATTTCTTCCGTATCTTCTTGAGTTTCTTCGGATCATCACCCGCCTTGCGGCGCAGCTTTACGTTTTCTATCTCGTGTTCGGGTGCTTCCACCACTACAGTGCCTTCGGTGTCGTAGCCTGCGCGACCTGCGCGGCCTGCGATTTGGTGGAATTCACGCGACTTCAAGATGCGCTGGCGAGTTCCGTCGTATTTGGCCAACCCAGTGATGAGCACTGTACGAATCGGCACGTTAATCCCCACACCGAGCGTGTCTGTACCGCAGATGACTTTCAGTAAGCCGGTTTGGGAAAGCCGTTCGACAAGGCGACGGTACTTCGGCAACATGCCTGCGTGGTGGATTCCGATGCCACGACGCACAAGTTTGGACAGCGTCTTGCCAAACGTGGTGGTAAAGCGGAAATTGCCAATCTCTTCAGCGATCCGCTGCTTTTCCTCATCCGTAATGATTTTCATGCTGGTCAGCGCCTGCGCTCGTTCGGTGGCTTCGCGCTGAGAGAAATGCACAACGTAGATCGGTGCCTTGCCGTCGGCGAGCAGCTCCTCAATCGTCTCGTGCACCGGCGTGAACACATAGTGGAAATCCAGCGGAACGGGACGCTCAGCGCCGCCCACATAAGTGGTGGTGCGCCCGGTGCGTTTCGTCAGGTCCTCCTCGAGCCACGCAGTATCGCCTAGTGTCGCCGACATCAGCAGAAACTGTGCCTTTGGCAACTCGAGGAGCGGAACCTGCCAGGCCCATCCGCGCTCCGGCTCGGAATAGTAATGGAACTCGTCCATGACGACCTGGTCGATCCGTGCATGCTCGCCCTCTCGTAGCGCGATATTTGCGACGATCTCCGCTGTGGCTGCAATGATTGGCGCATTGGAGTTCACCGTTGCGTCACCGGTCATCATGCCGACGTTTTCAGCGCCGAAAATCTCGCACAGCGCGAAAAACTTCTCGCTTACCAGCGCCTTAATCGGCGCCGTATAAAACGATCGCTGTCCACGGGCGAGGGCAATGAAATGCGCCGCGTTGGCCACCATGGACTTCCCGGATCCAGTTGGGGTAGCCAAGATAACGTTGTCGCCAGCGAGCAACGCTAGCGAAGCTTCCTCTTGAGCAGGGTAGAGGCTGATACCGCGGGACTCGGTCCAGGAGGTAAACGAGTCCCACACCACGTCCTCGAAGAGGGACTCTGGTGCTTCGGCAATGTCGGAGAGCATGTCTGTGAGCGTCACGTTCACCACCGTAGCTGACCGCCCCGACATCCCATCAGCATTTAGGATGTTGCGCCGGTGTCACCTTCGCTGTCGTCGTCACTGTCGCCGTCACCTTCTTCAGCGTCGGGGTCGATGAAGTAGTAGTCACGCAAGCGCCGATCAGTGTCCTCATCGTGAGGCAGACTGCGCTGTTGACCACGGTTGCGGTCTCGGTCCTCGATGGCGGTGAGGTAGTTCTCAAAAGCCTCGCTGATTTCCTCACCCGAGGGCATCTGTGCCTCACCGGGCATCATGGCTTGCGGGTGGTGGCGACGGTATTCCTCCATCTCCTGGTCATAGTGTTCCTCCAAGGCCTGGACCACATGGGTGATCTCAGCGGAGTTCGTCGTTTGTTCTGCAAGTTGCTGGGAGACCCGCTTCATGTCGCCTTCCAACGAACCAAGCGGGAAGGTCAACGTGGTGGAATCCTCTACCGACTGCAAGAGCTGGAAAGTTGCGTGCGGGTACGGAGAAGCAGCGACATAGTGCGGGACGTGCGCTGTGTAGCCTGCGACATTTCGCCCACGCTTGTGGAGTTCGCGCTCAATGAGAATTGCGGCGGAGCCAGGAACGCTCACCATACCGTCGAAGGTGTACATCGAGCCGACGAGGTCGGTGTCGTTGCCGTGTGCTGATACCACAAGGGGGCGAGTGTGTGGCGCGCCCATAGGGGCAGCGTAGAGGCAGATCGTTTTATCCACATTGAAACGCTCGACGAGGTCGGCGACTGCATTGCTAAACGCTTCCCAGCGAAGATCCGGTTCAGGCCCGGACAGGAGCAAGAAAGACTTGCCCTTGCTGTCGCGCAGGACCCGCATATCGAGTTGCAGGTCTGCAACGTCTGCGATTTCAGCATGGGCGAGTGTCACCGTTGGGCGTCGTGAGCGGTAGTCGATGAGCTCGTCGTTGCTAAACGTCGCCACCGTATGGGTCTCTAGCGCGGCCTTAAGATGGTCGGCTGCAGACTCAACTGCGTGACCTGCGTCGGCGTAGCCGTGCATGGCAATAATCAGCGCCGGGCCCGATTGGGAGGTGCTGTCCACGGTGGGCGAGGGGTACTCAAGCTCGTACATCTGCTGATCGTAAGTCACGGTTGTAGATCTCCTGAAATGGTATCGCTGATTCCCCCACCACAACGAAGGAAGCGAGCAAAACATTCCCCGTTATGTTTTTGGATGGAACCGAACACTGCTTCAGTGCGTCTGATATTTATGACAGACACTCAACCACAAGGAACTCATTCATCGGATGGTGCTGGCGCGGCGCACCACGACACCTACACATTGCAATCGCCCGCGCACTTGATTGCATCACTTCCTGGAACTCTCGGTTACTTTCCAACTGAAACTGTTTCGCTGATCACCTTGCAAGCGCGTCCGGGGGAACCTGACATCTTGGATGTTGGGCCGTACTTATGCTCTGATTTGGGCAGCACAGAGCAGCTTCGCAACATGCTTGAGCAACTGCCAATAACGCAACGTGTGGCGACGTTTGGCGTGATCATTAGCCGAGTCCCTGATTCGGAGATGGTCAAACAGGCCGTTAAGGAGTTGCGAGACAGTTATCAGGGGATTGTGCCACTGGTCGACGCGTGCTGGTTAGTTTCGGAAGTCGCTGATGGCACCCCGTACCGCCTCGCGTTCTCCAACGAGACGGAGAACGCACAGATCTGGGGGTGGGAGGACACATTCGCTTCGGGTACGGTCGCTTCGGTGATCGCGTCGCCGGCGATGCGGCCGTACATCGATAACGGCTTGCTGCCGGAGCTCGATCGCGCGGATACGTTCGAGCACTTCGACCCGCTATTGCTCAGCGATGCTGTGCGTTGCGACGAGGTCGCGCCCGCTGCGTATCGACGAGGCCTTAACCTAATGGATCTGGTCTCAGTGGCACCTGCTCTTGCGCGCCGGGACGTCGAGCGGGCCTGCGAGCTCTTCGTCTCAACGCCAGCGGATTCGATCATTGACGGGGATGGATACGTTGAACTGAGCGATGTGTTTCAGTCGGATGACGAAGTCGAACTTATCGCCGCGATGCTGAGCAGAAGCCGGTTGCGCGACTGCTTAATCGTCGACGCGCTTGCATACCCGTTCGGGGCATCCGCGGTGATGTTGTGTATCGCGAGGAACTTCACCGGAGCCATTCGGGCCAACGCGTTGTGTCTTTGGGCGATGGTTGCCCTTTCCCAACGCTTGTACGCATGGGCGGGCACTGCGTTGCGGTGCGCAGACGAGGAAGTTCCAGGTCATGCGCTGTCGAATCTGCTGCTGCAAGTGATGCTGGCGGGCAAGGCAGAAGAGATTCTTGAAGTGAGCAGTCGAGCATGCAGAGACACGTGGCTCGAATTCGGAGGTTAACGCGCCGAGTGCGAACGGCTTCCCAGTTCGCGGGTGAACGCCCATGCGTCCTCGACGATTCGGCGTAGATCTGTGCGGGTGGGGTTCCAACCAAGCTCACTTTTGATCTTTTCGGACGACGCGATGAGCACAGCCGGATCGCCTGCACGGCGAGGAGCTACCTCAGCTGGGATGGGATGGCCGGTGACTTCGCGACACATCTCCACAACTTCTCGCACCGAATAGCCAGCACCGGAACCAAGGTTATAGATCTTGTGTTGGCCAGGCGTGTTGTTTTCCAAAGCGAGCATGTGGGCGTCGGCGAGGTCGCGGATGTGAATGTAGTCGCGCACGCAAGTACCGTCGTTTGTTGGCCAGTCATCGCCGTACATCATGATCTTGTCGCGGTAGCCCATGGCAACCTGCAACACAATGGGGATGAGGTGGGTTTCAGTGATGTGGTTTTCACCAACACCGTTGTGTGCGCCGGCGACGTTGAAGTAGCGCAGACTCGTTGCGCCGAGGCCGTACGCATTGGCGTAGGACGTGATTGCGTGGTCAATCGCTAGCTTGGAGGCGCCGTAGGGATTCGTTGGACGTGTTGGCGCATCTTCGGTAATCGGCACGGTGTCTGGTTCACCGTAGGTGGCAGCGGTCGAGGAAAACACCAGGGATTTCACGTCGTGCTTGCGCATTGCGTCGAGCAACGCGAGTGATACTCCGACATTGCCATGCCAGTACTTGGCGGGATCCTCCATCGACTCGCCGACAAGCGAGCGTGCAGCGAAATGCAGTACGCCATCGACGTCACCGTCAGCCAGTACGTCGTCGATAACATCGACAATGTTTCCCTCAACGAGCACAGCCTGCTCAGGGACAGCGTAGCGGTTTCCAGTGCTGAAATCGTCGATAACGGTGACGTCGTGGCCTGCTTCAAGCAGTGCTTGCGCGCACACACTTCCGACGTATCCTGCGCCGCCTGTGACTACAAGTTTCATGGGGTTTCTCCTCGAAGCGTTAGTTGAGCGGTTCGACGCGCAGCGCGTGTGCTAGCTCAGATGGAAGTACAACAGTTTCTCCGTTGGCGGTCTTGACTTCCAGCGCGCCGTCTTCAAATGGAGTCAACGTCACTTCTTGGCCGACGAAGTGACCGATGCCTGCAAGGGAGACACCGTCTGTCAACGGGACCTGAAGAATTTCCGAAATCTGCACAACACGCGCTCTGGTCGGTTCCTGGATTCGAAGATCGGTCGCTCGAGTTCCGCGTGTCTCGGGCACCCCCTGTGGTGCTCCCAGCTCTTCCAGTGCGGGGATCGGGTTACCAAATGGGGAGTGGGTGGGGTTATCCAACACTGCGACAAGGCGACGTTCGACCTCTTCGCTCATGACGTGTTCCCAGCGACATGCCTCGTCGTGCACTTTCTCAATATCAAGGCGCAGCACGTCGGTCAGAAGACGTTCCGCGAGACGGTGTTTGCGCATCACCGCGGTTGCGAGTGCGCGCCCTTCCTCAGTGAGGGAGAGGGAACGGTCTTGCTCAACAACGATAAGTCCGTCGCGCTCCATGCGTGCCACAGTTTGCGACACGGTGGGGCCAGACTGCTCAAGCCGTTCAGCGATGCGAGCGCGAAGGGGAGTGATGCCCTCTTCTTCCAGCTCGTAGACCGTTCGCAAGTACATTTCTGTGGTGTCGACGAGGTCACGCACGGTTGTTGGTTCCTTCCACTCGACGAGGCAGCAGCTGTTGCTGCTATAACGAACGTTCGACAAATACTGTAGCCCAGCGATAGTGACCTAAGTCCCATCACTGGGCGTAGTTGTTGTTTTTCCTAATGGCTACATTGCGTAATCGCGAAGACGGTCTGCACGTTCGCCCACACGAAGCTTCGCCATGACTTCGCGTTCGATCTGACGTACGCGTTCCCGGGATAGTCCGTACTGTCGGCCAATCTGGTCCAAGGTGCGCGGCACACCGTCAGTCAGTCCATAGCGCATGCGGATGACATCCTGTTCGCGCTGCTCAAGGCCGTTAATGATGTCTTGAATGTCGTCATGGCGCAGCGTAGTCACGACGGCGTCTTCGGCGTCGGTGGCTTCCGCGTCCTCGATGAAGTCACCCAAAGGCGCCTCTTCATCTGCACCGACCGGCATATCCAAGCTGACGGGGTCGCGGGATTGGCGCAGCAGCATTTCGATCTTGGACTCTTCGATGCCGGACTCTTCGGACAGTTCCTCGTTCGTCGGCTCACGGCCGAGAGATTGATACATTTCGCGACGAATACGTGAGAGCTTGTTGACCTGTTCGACAAGGTGCACAGGGAGGCGGATTGTGCGGGACTGGTCAGCCATACCTCGCGTAATTGCTTGGCGGATCCACCAGGTGGCGTAGGTGGAAAACTTAAAGCCCTTGGCGTAGTCAAACTTTTCCATCGCACGAATAAGGCCGAGGTTGCCTTCTTGGATGAGGTCCAACAGTGGCATTCCGCGGCCGGTGTAGCGCTTCGCAAGCGATACGACCAGGCGCAGGTTCGCCTCGAGGAGGTGCGCGCGCGCCTTGCGGCCTTGCTTAGCGAGGATTGTCAGGTCGCGCTTTTTTGCCCGGGTGAGTTTCACCTCCGGGTCGTCGAGAAGATGCTGAGCGTAGAGGCCAACTTCGATCTGTTGGGCAAGCTCGACCTCTTCTTCAGCGTTGAGCAGGGCGGTTTTGCCGATGCCGTTGAGATAAACGCGTACAAGGTCTGCGGATGGGTTGTCGTTGGTCTGATTACGTCGGCTACCGCGGTCGACGTTCTCTTCTTTTTCTGTGGCACGATCCGGCTGGGTCATGTGACAACGCCTCCTCGGACTGGGGTGAAACACTTCATGTTGCATCGCTGCAATCTGATAGAGCAACGGTCCGAGGTGAAGAGGTGTTCCCGCGGGCACCATTTATATTCACTGAGCGTTACGTTTCTACCAACACGGTGAACGGCCCTTCGTTGACACTCTGGACTTGCATGTTGGCGCCGAATCGCCCTTCTTCGACATGAATTCCGCGTTCACGCAGTGCCGACGCGATCTTTGCGATGATTGGCTCCGCAACTTCGCCAGGGGCAGCGTCTCCCCACGATGGGCGGCGACCCTTGGCAGTGCGGCCTAAAAGCGTGAACTGGCTGACTAAAAGCACCGGAGCATTGACGTCTTCAACGGACTTTTCCCCGTCGAGAATGCGCAGTTCTGCAATTTTGCGGGCCATCTTTTGCCAGGCTTCTTCGTCGTCTTCGCGGCCAACGCCGACAAGGGCGAGGATTCCGCCTGTCTCAGCGCAATTGATAGCGCCGACAACGTCGCCGTCGACGGTGACGGAAGCCTCGGAAACGTGGGTCAGGACGGCTTTCACAGGATGTTCCTCTGTTTCTGATCAGATAGCGGCGATTTCTGCGGGTAGGACAACGCCATGACGGACAAGATCAACTATGGCTGCCGAGCTGGATTGCTCAAGCTCATGTAGTGCAGCCTCGTCGTTAATACCGTTGGCAGCAGCGTAGAGCCCAGTGACGTCGCGAAGCGCAAGGCCTTGCGGGTGCAGCCCACGAAGTACGGAGAGCACCCCAGCATCCACGGTATGGGTAAACCGTGGCCCGTCCGTGCGAGTCACACGGATGACCTCGGGTGCGAAGCCGATACCGGTTTCGGTGTCGGCCAAACTGACCTCCTCAAGCGCGACCCCTGGGCGCAGCATGTATTGGGCATCAAGAACTTCGGCGAAAGATTTTCCACGCAGCCAATCGCTACGCAGGAAGTATTCTTCAACCTCCGGTGCTAAGCGGTCAGTGAAATGCTGGGATAGTTCCTCAGCGGTGACCTCAGTTGCGGCATCGCCGATATCTTCCAAGACGATCCACCCGAACCCGATTCCAGTGACGTTATTTTGCGCAAAGTGCTCCAGCCACCGTTCGGTGCGTTCGATGCCTTCAGCAGAGCGGGGGTCGATGGATTCGTCGCGAAGCCATGTGGAGACGTACATCCCCGGATCCACAACATCGCGCTGCAGCACCCAGGCGTTCACTCCTGTGCTGGGCAACCACGACGCCACCCGAGACTGCCAGGACGCATCCTTGCTGTGCACCCAGGAACCCAGGATGAAAGCACGGCCGCCTTTGGCAAGATGTTCCACTGCGCCGGAGACAACGAGCTCGGAGGCAGCATCAAGATCCAAGCCTGAATCGCGGTAGACATGGCCCACCTCGGGCAGTCCGACAACAAATGGGGGGTTGGCCACAATGCGGTCGAACCGTTCGCCCGCAACAGGTTCAAACCAACTTCCTTGCCTCAGTTCCACATTGTCTACACCGTTGGCAGCAAACGTCGCTCGAGCTAAGTCCAGCGCTCGACCGTGAACATCTGTCGCGACCACTCTCTTAGCAACGTGGGCCTGTGCAAGTGCCTGCACCCCCGAGCCCGTTCCCAAATCCAATACAGATGACACCGGTGTCTGAGGCGCAGCCGAAAGCAGTGATAAGGAAGCGGCGCCAACGCCGAGAACATGATCGTGTCCTGGGACGATGTCGGTCATCGACGCATCGAGATCGGAAAAGACAAAGCGCTCCTCATCTGCGATCACATGCGGGCGCACATCGAGTGCGATGTGAAGTTCGGCATTGTCGGTTGCAGGGGCGACCACGCAGTCGTCGATAAGCAGCTGCACGAGCTCTTGCGACAGCACATCACTGAGTTCCGCTGCGGTGCATGGCTCGCGCAAGATAAAAAACCGGATCAACTGCGACAAACGGGACCCGTCCTGGCACGCGTGGCGCACTACTCCAGGCTCACCGCGAAACATCGCCTGCGTCGCGGCTGGCCCAAGGTGCTCAGCAATCCCTGCGGACGTAAAACCGGCCTTTGCCAATGCTTGGGCAAGAGTTTTCGCTGTCTCTGGGCTTATCGTTACTGAATCACTCATCGTTGTCTCCTGTTGCATCATCCCCACCGTCGTCGTGATCGATGATATCGGGCACGTTTGCCGTGCTTGACGACGAACTCTCGAGCGCCGTACGACGAGAATTCTCCAACCGGATCTCCTCACGCACTACCGCAGGCTTGTACACGTTTTTTGAGCGTGCATCCCGCTTCTCGCCCTGTGCGTTGCCCAACACCACCGCAATCCACGGCAGCGGTACCGAGACGACGAACAATATCGCCGCCAAAACCCACCAGCTCATCCACGCAGCCCAGATCGCGGCGAGGATGAACGGTAGGCGAAGCCCCTGCAAGATGGCGTACTGCTTTTCACGAGACTGCCGGTTTTGTTCAGGACTCGTCACCGCGTCTGTGATCAAGGCGCGGGCCATGCGACGACGGCGACGCGAGTGAGGCACAGAGGAGTCGACGACATCCTCGGCTTGAGCGTCAACCGTCTGATCGTCCTGGCTCAAACTAGAGAACAACCCGTCACGGGCTCGGTCCCGCGGATCCGAATCGGGGGAAACGTTCTCATTGGTGCTCATATGTGTCGAGGTTAGCCCTCCGGCTTAACCTCTCGCTCAATTTGGGGCATGATAGAGCGCGTGAACACGACGACGAAGACACTTGAACGCCCGGATTTGCGGGAAGATACCTCGTCGACAACCGACGACGGAACCCCGAAGTTTTTCCACTACGTCAAAAAAGACCAAATTGTCGACTCTGCGATTTCCGGCAAAATGGTCGTCGCCCTGTGTGGCGAAACCTTCCCGGTGAAAAAACAAGCAAAGCCCGGCTCTCCGGTGTGCCCGGACTGCGAGCGGATCTATAAGGGGCTGCGCCGCAAGTGACAGCCGCGTCTTCTGGGCCTTCGCTGCGCAAATGGCAGCAGGAGGCCCTCGATTCGTTTCTGAGTACCAAGCCACGCGACTTCATGGCTGTGGCAACGCCCGGCGCAGGTAAGACCACCTTCGCGCTCACGCTTGCCTCGACCCTGCTCGCTGACCGCACCGTTCAGCGCATTATCGTTGTCGTACCGACCGAACACCTCAAGCACCAGTGGTCGGACGCCGCCAAGCGGTTCGGAATGTCGTTGGACCCCAACTTCACCAACTCTTCGGCAGTCAACGCCGCCTACGACGGCATCGTCGTCACGTATGCGCAAGTAGGTATGCACCCCTTCAAACACCATGCTGTCGCTTCAGCACGACGCACGCTGGTGATTCTCGACGAGATCCACCACGCAGGTGACTCCAAGAGCTGGGGTGATGGTGTCTACGAGGCATACAACGACGTCGAACACCGACTCGCTCTGACCGGTACACCGTTTCGCTCCGACGACTCGCAGATTCCTTTCGTGCGCTACGTCGAAGACGGCGCCGGCCACCTCGTCTCAGAATCGGACTACACCTACGGCTATTCCCACGCACTTGCCGATGGCGTCGTCCGACCCGTGGTGTTCCTTGCATACTCCGGCGAAGCACAATGGAAGGACTCAGCAGGGGAGGAGTACTCAGCTCGCCTCGGCGAACCACTGAACGCCGAACAAACCGCACGTGCATGGAAGACCGCACTGGACCCGAAAGGTGACTGGGTCGCGGCCGTCCTTAATGCTGCGCACACCCGGTTGATGAAAGTCCGCGCAAACATGCCGGACGCCGGCGGACTAGTCATCGCCACCAACAAAACCACCGCCCGCGCATACGCGAAGATCCTGGAAAAACTTTCCAACACCCCAGTCACGCTCGTTCTTTCCGACGAACCAGGCGCCTCCGACCGCATTGACGAATTCTCGGCATCTCGCGACGAATGGATGGTCGCTGTCCGCATGGTGTCCGAAGGCGTCGACGTGCCACGCCTATCCGTCGGCGTCTACGCAACCTCAGCATCCACACCATTGTTCTTCGCCCAGGCCATCGGACGCTTCGTCCGTTCCCGCATGCCCGGCGAATCGGCCTCCGTCTTCCTGCCCTCCGTCCCAGTGCTGCTGCGCCTGGCTGAGGAAATGGAAGTTTCTCGCGACCACGTCCTAGGCAAACCCCACCGCGAATCCGGCTGGTCCGACGAACTGCTCGAGCAGGCCAACCGCACCCAAAACGAACCCGACGAACCCTCCGGATACGAAACCATCGGAGCATCGGCGGAGCTCGACTCGCTGATCTTCGACGGATCCACCTACGGCACCCCAACAGTCGCCGGCTCTGCAGAGGAACAAGACTTCCTCGGACTGCCCGGCCTCCTCGACGCCGAGCAAGTACGCACCCTGCTGGCCAAACGCCAGGCCGACCAACTCGACGCACGTGATGCTGAAGAAAAAGCGCGCCGGGCAGAGGAACGACGCGCTCGTGAACGAGCAGAGATCCTCGGGGAGCCGCAGAAGGTAACACAGCCGGTGGAGGACACGCCCCAAAGCGCAACTGCAGCTGACGAACTCCCTCAGCTACGCAGCGAACTCAACGCGCGCGTATCCATCGTCGCCAGCAAAACTGGTCGCCCACACGGGGCGATCCACACCGAGGTACGAAAGGCCTGCGGAGGCCCACCGACTGCACTGTGTAGCGCGGAACAGCTCCGAGAACGCATCGCATACCTTCGTGACTGGTGACACCGAAGTCGGTACAGTGGGCGGGCACATTACGTAAAACGAGGAGAAACGAATGACTGACCGCTACAACCCCAACGGTTACCCGAACGACCCGAACGGCCACCCTGAGGGAGTCTCGCCCTATAACCAGCCGCAGCCGGAAGGCTACGACACAGCAGCGAACAACTACGCCGGCTATGAGGCAACAGCGGGCTATGACACGGCCCAGAGCCCCTACGCTTACGGCGCGCCCTACGGCACAGCGCCGGTAGGGGAGCAGAAACCTAATGGCGTTGCAATGGCAGCCCTGATTTTCGGCATTCTCTCGATCCCTGCCATGTTCACGTTGTTCGGCGCCATCATTCTTGGTGTCATCGCGGTGATCCTTGGCATCGTTGGTATCCGTAAATCGAAGAACATCGTGGGGCCGGGCTCCCGCAAAGGCATGGCGGTGACCGGCCTGGTCCTAGGCGCTTTCGCATTGATTGCAACCACGGCGATGATCTTCTGGGGTGTGTACTTTGCCAAGGACATCATCGGCGATTGTGAACAGTACCAATCGGACAACGCGGCATACCAGAAGTGCATCGAAGACGGCTTCAATGAAAAGATAAATGAAATGGAAGGGTCCTCGAACTAAGGACCGCGGTGATACTCGCCGTAAACGAATAGCACCGGGTAGCGCCAAGCTCAGCGCCCCGGCCCGATGATGTATCGGCCGGGGCGCTGAGCTTTGTAACGCGAAAATTTAGTCTAGGTAGTCGCGCAGCACCTGGGAGCGCGACGGGTGACGCAACTTCGACATCGTCTTCGACTCGATCTGGCGGATACGTTCACGCGTGACGCCGTAGACCTGACCAATCTCATCTAAGGTGCGCGGCATGCCATCGCTCAAGCCGAAGCGCAGGCGAACGACGCCAGCCTCACGTTCGGTGAGCGTGTGCAGAACGTCTTGCAGCTGATCCTGTAGAAGCGTGAAGGACACGGCATCCACGGCAACGACTGCCTCGGAGTCTTCGATGAAGTCGCCGAGCTGGCTGTCACCCTCGTCACCAATCGTCTGGTCGAGCGAAATCGGCTCACGGGCGTACTGCTGGATCTCGAGGACCTTCTCCTCGGTGATATCCATTTCCTTGGCCAGTTCGAGCGGCGTTGGCTCGCGACCGAGGTCCTGCAGCAGCTCACGCTGAATGCGGCCAAGCTTGTTGATGACCTCGACCATGTGCACCGGAATACGAATGGTGCGGGCCTGGTCTGCCATAGCACGCGTAATTGCCTGGCGGATCCACCACGTGGCATAGGTGGAGAACTTGTAGCCCTTGGAATAGTCGAACTTCTCAACGGCACGGATGAGGCCAAGGTTTCCTTCCTGAATCAGATCCAGGAATGCCATCCCGCGACCGGTGTAACGCTTGGCCAGCGACACGACGAGACGCAAGTTCGCCTCGAGCAGATGGTTCTTTGCCTTACGGCCATCACGAGCAACCGCGCGGAGATCACGCTTTACCGCAGGCGTGAGCTTTGCATCCTTGTCGCCTTCTGCAGCAGCACGTGCCATCTCGTCGAGACGGTGCTGTGCGTAGAGTCCTGCCTCGATGCGCTTCGCAAGAGAGACCTCTTGCTCTGCATCGAGAAGTGCAACCTTGCCGATTTGCTTGAGGTAGGCACGAACAGAGTCCGCGGATGCGGTCAGCTGAGCATCCTTGCGTGCTTGGCGCAGGGCAGCGGATTCTTCAATGTCCCAGACAGAAGAACCGTCGTCCTCTTCTTCCTCGTCATCTTCGTCTTCGGTCTCGTCGGCGTCGTCCATGGCACCGTCGAGATCTTCGTCGAACGCGTCGTCCTCATCGTCGCCCATGTCCGGGTCGTAATCCTCGGCATCGGTCGGATCCAAGGACTCGTCGTCCGCGCTTGTTGCCTCGAGATCCTCGGTCTCGGCTTCGTCCGCCTTCGCTGCAGCGGTTTGAGCAGCCTTTGTGGTGCGCTTCGCCGCAGACTTACGGACAGTTTTCTTCGCGGACTTCTTTACCGTCTTCTTGGCTGTCTTTTTCGCGGTTTTCTTCGCAGTCTTTTTAGCAGTCTTTTTCGCGGTTTTCTTCACTGCTTTTTTGGCTGCTTTCTTCACCGTCTTCTTGGCAGGCTTCGAGTCGGTACCGGAACCGTTGCTCTCGCCACCGTTTGACGGATCCACAGGCTCGCCATGAACGGTGTTGTTGCTTGAAGCTTCGCTGGCTACCACGTACGCCCTTTCGACTCATCAGACTATCTCGGGGCCGGGACCTCGCAAGAGGTTCGGCCCACAACCACTGCGATGTGCACTTCATCGTTGTGAAGTGCAGTTGGTGCAGTGTTTGCTACCACTGGAAAACCAGGGTACGCAAGCACATAAAAATTTTCAGAACGCCCATCCTAGCAAGCAGGTGAACGTTCCATTTTTATGTGCCTACTGCACGTATGGGCGCGTAGCCCGAATATGCAGAATGTCAACACCCTACAGGATTTACCTATGAGGTGAGCCAGCGACATGACCGGCACCGGCCTTGGCAGCGCCCACGATGCCTGCCCGATTCAGTAACTTGGCCACAACTACTGGAGTGTTGACGTTCAGCAGTGGAACCCACTGGTCACTGTTTTCCGAAACACCGCCGCCAACGATGATGACATCCGGGTTGAGGAGTCGTTCGTATTCGCAAAGAACAGTTTCCACGCGCTTGGCCCAATCGTCGTAAGAAAGGCCTTCCCTCGTGCGCACGGCGGACGACGCAAGGTGTTCGGCCTCCGTGTCGTCGATAAGCAGATGCCCGAGCTCGCTATTGGCAAAGAGCTGACCGTTAGCTAGAAGCGCTGAGCCGATACCCGTGCCAAACGTCAGAAACAAGGCAGAGCCGCGCTGTGCTTCGGGGCATCCGAAAGACACCTCCGCAAGCCCGGCTGCGTCGGCATCGTTGAGCACAGTGACATCGTGGTGCCCCAGCACGGTAGAGAAGAGCTCAACCACATCCGTGCCCACCCAAGTCGGGTCAATATTCGCCGCAGTGCGAGCAATGTTGCGGACAATCACGCTCGGAAGCGCAATCCCAACCGGGCCTGACCATGCTGCTTGACGCGTTAACTGCGCGATCGCCTCTGCAATAGCGTCAGGGGTCGCCGGTTGTGGCGTAGGCACCTCAAGTCTTTCACCGTGAAATTCGCCACTGTGAAGGTCGACAACCGCAGCCTTCAGGGAGGAGCCTCCAACGTCAACTCCAAAGCCGAACCGGGATGAAGGGGAAACTGAGCGCGACACGTGCGACTCGTTGTGTGGTTGAGGTGAGGTCATGTGCGCAGTGTACAAACTTGCACCCTTGTGCGGATGATGTCGAAAAAATGAGTTTCTACCAGCAAAGATGACAGAAGCATGGACGTGCTTTAGTATTCCGCTCAAATGTCGCGTGTAGAGGCGCGATCAAGCACGACGTTGAGCTGGAGGAACATCAAGCATGGCCACCGATTACGATGCGCCGCGCCGCCGCATGGACGACGACATCGAAACCGACTCCCTCGAAGGCCTGAAGGCAGCAGAGGTTGCAGGCAGCAGCATGGACGATGATGGGGAAATCGTTGAGCCTGTCGAGCCCCCGACGCAGGACCTTTCGGGTGAGGAACTCAATGTTGAGGTCAAGCCACGCCAGGAAGACGAATTCACCTGCGCGTCCTGCTTCTTGGTGCAAAAGAACAAGCGCCTCGCCTATGTCGAGGACGACGGCTCCAAGATCTGCCTCGACTGCGAGTAATTAGTGTCAGGCGGCGCAAGCCGTTATCCGCTCCTCGCGGGGATTAGGAGCGGTCCTTAAGGCCCGGAACGAATGCATCAAGCACGGCTTCCGGGTCTTTTGCTGAAATAAGCCAATACGGCGTCGGATCCTCAGGGTCATCGAGCACGAGAAGAACATGCTCGGGCACCCACGACCGCGTGATGAGGAACGCTGCCGGATCGAGTTGCCTACCCAAAGCATTCTGGCGGGCGGAAGCCGGCACAACCGTCGCGCGGTCCACGACCGTACTGGGCAAGTTCGCATCCCCGGCGAGCAACCAGCGGGTCCCGTCAGGGTCCTGCTCAACGGTTAGGGTGTAGCGCGACAGCCACACCAAAAACCAGACCGCTAACGCGCCTGCAACAACAAAGCCGCCAACAAACCACCACATGTTGCGGTTCAGTGCGAGCTCGCCTGCGAGGAGCAGCGTCAGGCCTGCAACTGCAGCCCACCAGTACCAAGGCACCCATTGGCGCTCGGTATACAGCACTTTCGGTGCATCCGGAGCGGAAGTGTCGGAAGGATTCACTGGGTTCGTAGTCACCCCTCATACCTTAGGCATTGATATCGGAGGAACCCAGCTGCCGTATGGTTGGCAGCGTGGAAGAGCAACAATCAATCGCGCGTATCGACGACACCATCGGCCCAATCGCAGTCAAGCGACTTGACCCTGATTTGCCCTTGCCTCACCGGGCTCACCCGGAAGATGCCGGAGCTGACCTTTACTCCGCAGAGGATGTGACGCTCCAGCCAGGTGAGCGAGCGCTTATTGGCACAGGAATTGCGATTGCGCTTCCTGTAGGCACAGTGGGATTGATTCACCCGCGTTCCGGGCTCGCAGCAAAGCAGGGCTTGAGCATTGTAAATACTCCCGGAACCGTCGATGCAGGGTACCGGGGCGAGCTCAAGGTGTGCCTCATTAACACCGACCGGTCTGAGCCGATTGTCATCACACGTGGAATGCGTATCGCACAACTCGTCGTGCAACGTGTGGAACTGGCAAGCTTTCAAGAAGTAGACGAGCTCGATGAGACGGTCCGAGGCGCTGGCGGCTACGGATCGACTGGCACGAACTAACTCTGTGTCGCTCTGGGGGCTACAGTCTTTAGCGACGAAAACGTACTGAGAATTTAGAGGAGGTACCTGCAATGGCAATCTGGCCGTTCAGGAGGAAGAAGAAAGCCGAAACAACCCCGGAACCGCAGAAGGTTGTAGAGGAGTCAACCGCGGCACCGGCAGCGTCCGAGGCTGAGGCGCCCGAATCGGTTGCTGATACCCAGTCGGCATCTGCTACGGCAGATGCGCAGGTAGAGGCGCCGGAGCTTCGTGTGGCAGAAGGCGTGCAGGTCCTTACAGATTATGACCCGATCAATGGCTCCACGGGTCCGTTCGATGGCGATAACGTCAACATTGATGACTTTGACTTTTCGGACTTCTCCCAGGCCACGCTGAACCTCGGATCCATCCGGATTCCACTGCCGAAGGAATCCCAGGTCCAGGTGGAGATGGGCGAGCAGGGCCCCAAGATGGTTCACATCGTCACCCGCTTCGGCCGCCTGACCCCGGTGGCGTTTGCTGCTCCGCGAACCGGTGGTTTGTGGGAGGAATCTTCCGACGAGATCATCGAAGGTATGCGTTCTGAGGGTATGCCCGTCGAAATTGAGCAGGGGCCCTGGGGTCAAGAGATCGTAGGAACCGGCACTAACGGCGTCATTCGAATCATCGGTGTGGAGGGGCCGCGCTGGCTCTACCGCGTGACACTTGCTGCTCCGTCCGGTTCGGAAGACCAGCTTGCGCAACTTGGTCGTGAAACGGTCGCGCGCTCGTTTGTTTACCGTGGCGACGACCCGATTCTTGCTGGAAACTCTCTCCCCGTTGTGCTTCCTGAGCAGCTGGCAAAGCAGGTGCAAGAGGCTGTGGAGGCGCGTGCTCAGCAGGCTCAGGGCGCTCAGGAAGCCCCCGCGGAGGGTAACCCGAACGTGCTGAGCGACGCGTTGCAGAAGATCATCGCTCAAAATGTCGAAGGCCAAAAGCAGCTCCGCGAATTCCGTGAGGCGCAGCGCGCTCAGCGCCAAGCCGGACGCGGTAAGTCCGAGTAGCTGTGACTGACGAGATTACTGCCGGCCTCGTGCTGAAGTTGTCTGTGAGGGCAATGGCGCACGGGGGAGAAGGCATCGCCGACGCCCCAGACGGGCGCGTCGTTTTCATCGCGGGCGCAATTCCCGGCGACACGGTTGAAGCGCGACTGACCCGTGTGAAAAAACGCTGGGCACGTGCAGAGCTTGTCAAAGTAGTGGATCCATCGCCTCACCGGGTCAGATCGGCTTGTCCTGCGGCAGCAGCAGGTGCGGGGTGCTGCGACTTCGCGCACATTGACCCGGCGGTACAGGTATCGCTCAAACGCGACGTTCTTCTTGGCCAACTCGGTGCGCTTGCGAGCAAGAGTGGTGTTGTCGAGGCGGATGTCGTCGAGAAGCAATTGCGGGTTGTGGAGCTTGAACCCAGAACTGGTTGGCGCACCCGTGTCCGCATGGGCGTTGACCCGCAAGGACGAGCCGGAATGCGTGCACTGAAATCGACAGACGTTGTCGGTGGTGTCGTGTGTAGTCAGGTCGCGCCGCAAGTGCTCGACGGCATCATTGGCGACGACGCGGCTCGATACACGCCCGGCAGTGAGATTGTGGCGGTCGTGGATTTCCGCGGGAAACGTCACGTTGTGGAAACACAGTCGGCGCAGCGTGGCCGACGCGTTGAGCGTATTCACAAGGTGCTTGAAGGCCCGGGGTTGGTCACCGAGGTGGTAGACGGTCACGAGTTTTCCTTTCCCCCTACAGCATTTTGGCAAGCGCACCTCAACGCGGCGCAAACCTATAGCGACCTCATTAAAGAATGGGGAAGCGACAACTACACGCACCGTAACGGATGGGATCTGTACGGAGGCGTCGGTGCATTTGTGCCTGCGATCAATGAGGCAATCGGCGGCGGCAGGATCGACAGTGTTGATTACTCCGCTTCGGCGACGGCGAACCCACAGCCAGTGGAAGACGAGTTTGATGTGCATCGCCACAATGCGAAGGTGGAAGTTGGAATCAGCGAGCTTCCGGCTCCGGGACTTGTTGTCTTAGATCCGCCCCGGTCAGGGGCAGGGCGTGATGTCGTCGACAAGATTGCGCAAGCGGCTCCAGAACGCATCATTCACATCGGTTGTGATCCAGCAACCTTTGCGCGCGACCTCGCAGGCTTTGGTGCGCACGGATTTAGAGTCGAGCACATCGCTCTTATCGATGCTTTTCCCAATACTCACCATTTTGAGGTCATGGCATCACTTGTGCCTGACCACAATGGTGGTGCGGAGGAATAGGGTCAACCAATTTCGGAGTGTAAGCTGACCAGAACCGATTCCGCACTACGCAACGTGCGGAAACCATACGGGAACACTGCAGATGCGGACCGCATCGCGGCGAAAAACCTGAAGGAGAGCGACAGGATAGTGGGACTGCTCGAGCATATTGAGACACCGGCAGACGTGCAGAAGCTCGCGCCGAGCCAGCTCAACGCGCTCGCGGACGAGATCCGGCAGCTGCTCATCCAGAAAGTGTCAGCAACCGGAGGACACCTCGGACCGAACCTCGGCGTTGTTGAGCTGACACTGGCGCTGCATTACGTTTTCGATTCCCCGAACGACCCGATCATCTTTGACACATCGCATCAGTCGTATGTGCACAAGATTTTGACTGGACGTGCGAACCAGTTTGATTCCTTGCGCAAGAAGGGTGGTCTTTCTGGGTACACGTCGCGATCTGAATCAGAACACGACTGGACCGAATCTTCCCATGCCAGTGCCTCGCTGTCCTATGCGGACGGTCTTGCCAAAGCGAAGGAACTCACCGGTAATTCGGACGATCACGTCATCGCAGTTGTCGGTGACGGAGCGCTCACAGGTGGCATGTGTTGGGAAGCACTCAACAACATCGCGGCCGGAAACCGCAACGTTGTCATCGTGGTTAACGACAACGGCCGTTCGTACTCTCCGACGATTGGCGGACTGGCCAATAACCTGACCAAGCTCCGTGACCAGCTAGTCGCTATTCGGATCCAGCCTGGCTACGACGAGGTCATGGAGTCTGGGAAAAAGACCCTCAAATCTATGGGGTGGGTCGGAGAGAAGACCTTTGATGCATTGCATGCGCTCAAGGAAGGCGTGAAGTATCAGGTTCTTCCAACCGAAATGTTCCCGGACCTTGGTATGAAATATGTCGGTCCAGTCGAGGGGCATGATCTCAAAGCACTGCTCAACGCCTTTAAGTATGCCAAGCGCTACGAGGGGCCGTTGATCGTGCATGTTGTCACTGAGAAAGGCCACGGTTTCGCCCCGGCAGTCAATGACGTAGCCGACCAGATGCACTCTACCGGCGTGATCGACCCTGTAACAGGAAAAGCACTGGCCACCTCTAAGCCAGGTTGGACCGCAGCTTTCACCGAAGAGCTGCTTCGCGCAGGCCACGAACGCGATGACATCGTTGCGATCACTGCGGCAATGGCGGGGCCAACCGGTCTGCAGCCATTTGGTGAGCAGTTCCCAGACAGGTTCTTCGATGTGGGGATTGCGGAACAGCACGCAGTGACGTCTGCCGCTGGTATGGCACTCGGTGGATTGCACCCGGTTGTGGCGATTTACTCGACCTTCCTCAATCGTGCTTTTGACCAGTTGCTTATGGATGCAGGTTTGCTCCACCAGCCGGTTACGTTAGTGCTGGACCGTGCAGGCGTAACTGGCTCCGACGGCGCAAGCCATAACGGTGTTTGGGATATGGCGATCGCATCGATCGTCCCGGGTGTCCGTATCGCCGCACCTCGAGACACTCAGTCGTTGCGCGAAGAGTTCAGGGAGGCCCTTCTTGTCGACGACGCCCCGACGATCGTACGGTTCCCGAAGGGCTCTGCCGGCCCGACGATCCCGGCACTGCGAAACGTCGGCGGTGTAGATATCCTCGCCGAACCCACAGGTGATAGCAGCGATTCAGAAATCGACGTGATACTCGTTGCCGTCGGCGCATTTGGTCAGGCCGCGCTCGAGATTGCAGATGCGCTTGTCGACGACGGTATCCGCGTAACTGTTGTCGATCCCCGTTGGATCATTCCCGTCAACGCCGCGCTGTGTGACCTGGCTGTCGAAGCTGACATGGTTGTGGTCTATGAAGACGGCATCATTCGAGGCGGCGTCGGATCTGCTATCGCTGAGGCGTTTTCGGCAGCAGAGGTGGACACACCGCTACGCCAACTCGCGTTTCCGGATGTGTTCCCCCTGCACGGGTCCCGCGACGAAATCCTCCAGGAGTACGGACTCGATGCGGAGTCTGCGACCCTGCAGATTAGAGAGTGGGCACAGCGACTCGCTGACAGCGAGTAAGGCGCTATTGAGCGCGCTTCCTGCGACGGCGACGTGCTGCAGCTCGTCCAGATGACGGGGTTTTGCCCTGCGGGATTCTTGCTGCTTTCGCTTCAGCTTGGGCCCGCGCGAGCAGCGGTGCTGTAAGGGCGATCTGCCATGGGCGTGCCCCAGCACGCTTCAGTTGCATAGCAGCAGCGTCAGTACTCCATACGGCGTCGGAGTCTGGGGCAGTCCACATAACTTGTCGCAGCACTGCAGAAGAGAGCAGCATATCTGGACGGATATTTTGTTGCGTCGCCACTTCAGAGACGTACTTTCGCGCCGACTGCAATGCGTGCCAGGAACGTGGGTAGTCGCGTTCCCACACAATTTTTGCGGGAGGGTCAGTCGGTGCAGGCTGCGCGGGGGTTGGCCATTGTTCGGGGTTCTCAGCGAGCGCCTGTTCGACGAGACTAAACCAGAATTTGGCTTTCGTTGTGTTGAGCGAGCGGTAGCGCAGGCAGTTTCGCAGTTCCCATGGGGAAGATGGCACAGTACGAGCGATGGTGACGATTGATTCGCTCGAGAGCATGTGACCGGGAGAGATGTCTTCTTTTCGGCAATGTTCGTCGCGGGCGGTCCACAGCGTTTTAGCGAGCTGCAGGCTCCTGGCGGAGCGTAGCCCTGACACTCCCTTCATGTCACGCCATGTCTCATTAAAGGGTGCGTTGTCCGGTCCGAGCTCGTTGACAATCCGCTCAAACTCCTGCTCGGCGAACGAAAGCTTGCCTTCGTTGTCCAATTGCTCGGCGAGAGCCTCTGCGAGATCGTGGAGGTGTGCGACATCTAACGCGGCGTATTCTTGCCACGTCGGTGGCAGAGGTGTGGTGGACCAGTCTTCGTGGCCGTGACCTTTCTTAAGTTCTACTCCTACGAAGTGCTGCACCATCGCCGCCAAATTTGGCCTATTAAACCCTGCGAAGCGGGATGCGAGTTCTGTGTCAAAGATTGTGCCTGGGTAGAGACCGAGCATTGCGAGCGACTTAAGATCATCGACGGCAGCGTGGATAATCCAGTCCTCACCGTTGATGACGGGAGCGAGGGCATCATGAAGCGCGTCTCGGTTGCCTTCCGGGGCGAACAGGTACGTATCGGTATCTCGTCGATAAATCTGCACGAGAAACGCTCGGTCGTCATAACGAAATGACGCTGCGCGCTCGGTATCGATGGCGTAAGCGCCTCGACCTTCTGCCAATGCCGCCGCTGCGCGAGAGAATTGCTCGGGAGTTTCTACGAGGTGGTACTGCACCTGGGATGTCATGTTGCGTAAGTATGCCCTAGCGTGCGTTGAGCTGTGTCACACCCTCTGGTGGAAGCCCGGCAACATGGGCCAAAACCTTGGAAAAAGCCTCGACGTGGCTCTTCAAGTCGATCCCCTCAGCAGTCCAGGAGGCGCGCATCTCCAACTGGTATGCGCGGGGAGGTCCGCCGATCTCACCGAAGCGTACTGATGCGGTCGACGTAACCGTGCCGCCAAGATTAGTGAACCCAGCACTGGTCTCCGCGAGCGATTCATTGAGCCACTGCCAAGCGACGTCAGGTAGCAACGGGTCTGACGCCACAGCATCATCCATGTCCGCTTGGATATAGGCCACCAGCCGCATGGTGCCCTCCCAGGCCTCCTCGGCGGCAGGGGAGTGCAGGAGGATTAGTCGGCCGAAAGCATCGCCTTCTGAATCGACCGGGATGTTGTCACCGTCCTCGTTCGGGTGGACTACTTCGAGCCCCACAGCATGGCTAAACGGTGCTGGTCGCTGCGGCGGTCGGATAGTCCCGAGGGAAATCTCAGGACGAAGCTGGGCTGCATGCATTGACTCGACGGCCTTAGAAAAATCCGCCGGCCAGTTCTCGTTTGCGCCTTCCCCGAGCGTATCCGCACTATGTGTGGAGGTCTGGGGGGTGGTGTCCGGATTCATCACACGCATAAAGGTATCGACCCGTTGCGTGTGGTGGGGGAGGCGCGCCGACATATCGTCGAGACGCAATGTGCGACAGCGTAGACTCATTACGACTTTAGTTTGATCTGCCGTATCGGCAGGGAAGGAGCGTCATCATGGCCAAGCTTGACTTTGCGAAACTCAACGCCACGCAGCGTTATCTGCAGTTTGCAGTGTTCCGTGCAATTCCCGGTGCTCTTGGGACGGAACGTACTCGTATCATCGAAGAAGCGCAGGCTTTCTTCCGCAAGCTTGAAGAAGAGGGCGTCGTTGTTGTTCGTGGCATCTACGACAACACCGGCATTCGTGCTGATGCAGACTTCATGATCTGGTGGCACGCAGAAGAGTTTTCCGACCTACAAAAGGCACTGGCTGATTTCCGACGTGAGACTGCGTTCGGTCAGCTCGTTGAGGTGAGCTGGCTTGGCAACGGTTTGCACCGTCCTGCAGAGTTCAACAAGTCCCACCTGCCGAGTTTCATTATGGGGGAGGAACCGGGTGACTGGATCACGGTCTACCCCTTCGTTCGCTCGTATGACTGGTACATCATGGACCCCCAGAAGCGTCGCCGAATTCTTTCTGAACACGGCCAAGCCGCCCGCGACTTTGCGGACGTGCGCGCGAACACCGTCGAGGCGTTTACGCTCGGCGACTACGAGTGGATGCTGGCATTTGAGGCGCCAACGCTCGAGCGCATTGAGGCCCTGATGAAGACGATGCGCTACACCGAGGCCCGCCTGCACGTGCGCGAGGAGGTTCCGTTCCAGACCGGACGTCGCGTCAGCGACATCGCGGAGATCATCAACATCCTGCCGTAGGCCGGATGAGGCCCTAGGCCTCTTTCAGCGTCAGGCTAATGGAGTTGATGCAGTAACGCAGGTCGGTGGGGGTGTCAAAACCCTCGCCGGCAAACACGTGGCCGAGATGAGAGCCACAGTTCGCGCAGAGTACTTCCGTACGGATCATTCCGTGAGAGCGGTCTTCGCGCTCAATAATCCGATCGCCCGCCAGTGGGGAAAAGAATGCTGGCCACCCGCAGTGTGCGTCGAACTTTTCTGCGGACCGAAACAGTTCCTCACCACATGCTCTACAACGGTAGACACCTTCAGTGGTGGTGTTGGTGTATTCGCCCACACCGGGTGCCTCGGTGCCGGCCTCCCGCAGGACCCGAAACTCTTCAGGGCTAAGTTTTTCTCGCCACTGTGCTTCGGTGAAGTCCTTGTAATTTGGTTTGGATTCGCTCATTGTCGCGTCCTCTCCTTTTGTGGCGCCGATGTGATTTGAGTAGACCATACCCACGATGCCACCGCGACAATAAACACGGCCCATCCAAATGTGGGAAGAAAAGTGTTCAGCCACCGTCCAAGCAGTATCGCGTCAGGCGTAACCCAACTCAGTGGCGCGAGACATAAAACGGCGCCCAGCCACGTTGGCCAAGTGTGCAGGGGGCTGGCGCGGTGAAACACAGTAAACAGGGCGGGGAAGAGCATCATCGAGTAGTACGCCTGTCCGAGTGAGGACAGTAGGCATACGCCTGCGAGCAGGACGCCGGTGCTCAGGGTCAGCCAAAGCCATTCGTCGCTATAACGCCAGCGGGCTAAACCAATGATCGCCGCCGCAACAGCAGATGCAGCGACGACAAAGAGGATGGTGTGCACCCAGGCAGGCATACCGAAATAGACGGCAAAACCTGCGAGCGAAGAGTTGGCATAGTCGCGTGTGATGCCTAGATACGGCACAACAACGTCGATGTAGTCGCGAGCACCTGGAGTCAGCGGCCAGGCAATGACGTTGAGGAATACAGGTACGGCGACACCGCTAGCAACTACCTTCCACCGCATTTTCATCAGTGGCAGTACGAGAAGCGGAGCGAACATTGGCTTGACGACGACCGCCAGCCCGAGCACGATACCCGCACCGACATCACGCCTAGCGAGAAACAACGCGATAAACGCAGTCAGGGCGAGAAGCAGTACGCCGTTGATGTTCGAAAACACCAAGGTATTTGTCACGGCTTCCGTCATAAATGCAAGGGCTAATGCGATTGGAAGCACCGGGTGAGACATGCGGAAGCCCGCTAGCCGCGTAAGCCATGTGACTGCAGCAATAATGCAAAGCGCGTTGAACAGGATGAAAAATGGCCTCGCGCTTTCCATACTTGGAAGCATCCCAAGAGGAGAAAGTAGCAGCGTAGCACCCGGGTTATAGAGGTAGTGCGGGTCAACGTGCTCGTAAATCTCGTTGTACACAGGTACTCGGTCGACGAAGCGGCGTGCCGCCGACCAGACCGTAGTGAAGTCGTCGGTCACTGATCCGGTGCGTGCGAGGACAAAAAGTCTGTGCACGATCAAGATGACTGCCAGTGGCCAAGCCAAAGCACCTGCGCCTCGAAGCGTGGAGGTTGGTACCTCCGCGTGGGAACGCGTCGCGACGGGCGCTGGGGCGACCCAAAAATCATGGAGGCGAGTTTGCAACATCACGGGTGATACCGTACCGGCTCGATTAGCCTTTTCGGTCCCGCACCCTTCGGTAACGGCAAAAGAGCAGGGAATCGCTTGTTGCTTTAACCGACTCGAGAACAAAGGGGATGTTGCGATCGTCGTCACTGTGCCCGAACAACCTCACTTCAGAAGGCTGCAGCACTGCGTGAGGGCTGATGGTGTAATGAAATACGTCTACCGCGTCTTCATTCAGCATCTGGGTGTTGAGCTGTGGACCTCCCTCGCAAACGATGCGGGACATACCGTGCATGTGCAGCGCTTCAATTGCTGTTCGCATGGAGTCATCTGTAAGCGGGAGGATGCTGCCACCAGCCTCGGTGATGTCATGTGCGCGAGCAGCAACCTCAGGGGTATCGAGCATATCCTGGGGGACGGCGAATATCGGCGCTGCGAGACTATTGGAGAAGAGCTGCGAGGACGTATCAAAACCGAGGCTGCGGCTTAACACCACAATCGGAGGCGCGACAGACTGCCCGTTTTCCTTCCGTTGTTGCTGTTTCTCTGGCGAGACTCGCGCACCGAAGTAGTCTTCCTTTCGTACCGTTTCCGCACCAACGAGCACTGCATCAGACCACACGCGAAGGGCGTTGAGCAATGCGAAATCGGTCGCATTTCCCAAGCCGGCAGATGCTCCCTCGATTGCGGCAACCCCGGTGAGCGAAGCAATACCAATCAAGCGTGTCTCGCACTCCCCAGGTGGAAGAACCGGCCCAATCAATACCTGCGTGTCGATCGAGTCGGGAAGCTGGTCTGAGGTGTTGGGGGTAAGCATCGTCGTTAATTGTAAAGCGGTTTTGTTTCTGGCCTCGTGGTTTTGGAACGTGGTGGGTTGAAGCTGATCAGCTTCGGTGAAAGCGTGAGCTGATGCGTGCTCCCGTAAGCGCCAAACCAGCGCAGGTGAGCACGCCGAGCGCCATCGCAGCGGCTGGGTTTGGGCCGAGCGCAACAAGTGGTGGAACGAGTCCACCGATAATGAATTGGAAGAACCCCATGACACCGGTTCCGGCTCCGGTACCGATGTCTCGCACTTCCTCGATAGCGAGAGCGGAAGCATTCGCCATGATGAATCCCGCCATCGCGGAGAGGATTGCGATAAAAGGAATCATTGCGGTGCTTGGACCCAAAATGGAAAATGCGAGGAGTATCGCACCCACTGTGAGATCAACTCCGAGTGCGACGGTAAGGAGCGCGCGCGGCTGGTGCCGCTTGAGCAGCCGCATGTTGAGCGTGTTGCTCAGTGGAATGAGCAACGCGATGCTCCCGAAGACGAGAGAGAATGTGGTTGGGCTCAGACCGAGCTGCAATTGGAGGACTAGGGGAGAAGCCGCGATGTAGGAAAAGAGCGTGCCAAAGCCCAAACCTGCAGCCACCATGTATCCAGTGAACGCGGGACGTTGTAGACAGCGCCCCATCCGCGGAAACATCTGGCGCAAGGTGCCACTTGTCCGCTTGTGGGAGGGCAGCGTCTCGGGAACGAGCCACAAAGCGACAACGAGCTGCGCAAGATTGACTGCAGCGATTGTCCAAAAAACGCCGCGCCAGGTGAATGCGGGAATGATGAGGCCACCAAGCACCGGGGCGATTGCAGGCATAAACCCGGAGATCGCCATGAGCGCTGAAAGTCCGCGCGCGGCTTGTTTTCCGTGAGCGATATCCGGGACGACAGCGCGAGCAACAACGATCGCGCATCCACCTGCGAGACCTTGGAAGAAGCGGGCGCAAATGAGAAATGCGATGGAATCGGCTAGCGCGCAAGCCACCGAGGCAACAAGGGCGACGGCGGAAGCCACAATAATGACAGGCTTTCGTCCAGTCCCGTCGGAAATCGCCCCAAACAAGAGATTGCCAAGGGCCATACCGAGCATGAACCCGGTAATGGTCATCTGGGCAAATGAGTGGGTCGTCGACAAACTCGTAGCTAGTTCTGGCATGCCCGGGAGGTACATGTCGATGCCCAGGGGACCAGAGGCGGTAAACAAAGCCAGCGCGGCAAGGAGGCCACCAGAAAGTTTCTGCACGCCGGTAGGATAGCCCCTTAGGATTTTGATGAAGCGATGCCTATTGAAGTCTCATGACCATTGCAGTGAGCGAGATCAGCAGAGGCAACAATCGGGGGAGCTGCACACGCAGATTCGCTAATAGGTTGGGAACAGGCATAGCGTGGTTATCATGCAGTTACCAAAGTATGGCCCGGCGTGGGCTGGTGCCTTGATGGGCACTTCAATTGCCTCCACCTTGTCTGGTTTGCATGGCTTTCGTCTCTGCCAGATCGCGTTCGCCCTGTGTGCCGCTGTGTTGCTTGCGGTTTTTACGGTGGGCGCTCGACATGAGCCTCCTCGCCAACAGAATATGGCGGCGTGGGGCATGTACACGATGGGGCTACTGTCTTGCGGCTCGGCGTGGACCGCGCTGACCGGTAACGATGGATTCCAGTTGGCCAGTTGGTGGATCGGTGCACCGCTTTCCGCACTAGTGTGTTTGTGGCAGCTTTGGGCGTTTTGGAAGCGACCGAGCCTCTATGGAAAACCTGCGTTTCCCTGGGGCCTTGCGCTGGTCACGCCAATGGTGGCCGCAACGTCTGGAGGGCAGCTATCCGATGAGCATGGAGCGCTCTACCACTATGTCGGTGTGGTGTGTTTCTGGCTCACGTTGACAACAGCAATTCCGCTGTTTGCCTATTGCTTTTGGTCATTCATGCGCCACCGTTACCACCCAAGTGGCGCAGCCGCAGGTACAGCCTGGATCCCACTAGGCGTCGTCGGGCAATCGACGGCCGCATCTACCGTGCTTTTCGACGCCCACCTCTACGGCATTGTCATGTTCGTGATCGGAGTGCCGTGTTCCTTGTTTGCAATGTATTGCTTCTACCAGGCGGTAGTGGCAATTTCGCCCTACGGTCCGGGGTGGTGGGGTGCCACATTTGTTTAGACCACGTGTTTAGTAACACTGTGGTGAGTATCGGGTAACGCCCGGGTGAGTATCGAGTAACACCCGGGCGTTTGGGTTGGTAGCGGGGG
>OJLW01000030.1_pt1 | contig 71985 bp, 65 predicted proteins | sample 1597021 | NCBI WGS metagenome assembly OJLW01 (sample SAMEA3904676, study PRJEB24821) | metagenome | biome: Builtin; feature: hospital; material: surface | place: USA | collected 2013-06-03
TTGTTGCCATCACGGTCTAAGGCGCAGGCGTGGTGTTCAGATTTGCCGACGTCTAACCCAAGGAATATGTCGATGGAATGCTCCGGAGACATGATGAGCTCCTAGAAACGAGATGGGTATGGCGTTGTTCCAGTCGCTGGTGTCATGACCTTCGTTGCAAGCACCCACGTTACAAAGAGACCTAGTTTAAAACTGGCCGTGTCCCTATCAGCTGTCATCGAAAGTCCTGGCACCCGGCGGCAACACCCCCCGGATTATGGAAACTACAGGGCAGGTAAGCCATACCGGGACCAGCGACTATCCCCATTATCGGGGACACTCACAAGGTAACGGGCAACGTCACCTAGCTCCGCAGCCTCGCTATTCCGGCGCCCAATTCGACGCATTCCAGAGTGACTTGAGTGGCTTAAGTGATTAGAGTGTCTATCTATGATCACTTTCGACGGGGTTACCAAGTCCTATTCGACTTCTAGCCGACCAGCTCTAGACGACGTTTCAGTCCACATAGATAAAGGTGAGTTTGTCTTTCTCATTGGACCGTCGGGCTCTGGTAAGTCGACCTTCCTGCGCCTAATGGTGCGTGAAGAGAAAGTGGATTCAGGAAAACTGACGGTTGCAGACCAGGATCTGACTAAGATCTCTCGCCGCAACATCCCGAAATTGCGCCAAAAGGTAGGGTACGTCTTCCAGGACTTCCGCCTGCTGCCGAAGAAGACCGTGTACGAAAATGTCGCGTTCGCATTGCAGGTAATTGGCAAGCCGAAGGCGAAAATCGACAAAGCTGTTCCGGAAACGCTTGAAATGGTCGGGCTCTCGGGCAAGGAAAATCGCTACCCGCACGAGTTGTCTGGTGGTGAACAGCAGCGCGTTGCCATTGCTCGAGCCTTCGTCAACCGCCCGCTCATCTTGCTTGCCGACGAGCCCACCGGCAACCTCGACCCAAGCACTTCCGGTGACATCATGCTCTTGCTTGACCGCATCAATCGCATGGGCACGACTGTTATCGTGTCGACTCACGACAACGATGCCGTGGACTCCATGCGTCGCCGCGTGTTGGAGCTGGAGCTGGGGCGTCTCGTGCGTGACGACGCCACGGGTGTTTACGGCCTGAACAATTAGCAGACAGTCCATCGGTAGAAGAACTCATTCGAAAGGTATTACTGACCTATGAAGACTCGCTTTGTCCTCGGTGAGGCTTTCTCCTCCTTGGGCCGAAACATCACGATGACCATCGCGATGATTATTACGACTGCGGTGTCGTTGGCGCTGCTTGCGACCGGCATCCTGGTTACTGAGCAGACCAGCCGCACGAAGGATCTCTATCTCGATCGCGTAGAAGTGCAGATCGAACTGAATGAACAAATCTCCGCCGAGGACCAAACTTGCTCCTCGCCGGAGTGTGCTGAGGTCGTCGGCAAGCTTGAAGAGACTGACGGCGTTGATTCGGTGACCTTCCGAAATCGTCAGCAAAACTTTGACCACTTCGTGGAGATGTTTAAGGATAGCGACCCCGTGCTCGTAGAAAATGCGACGCCGGAGTCGCTGCCGGCTGTCGTGATGGTGCGTCTGAGCGACCCGACCGATGTCAGCCCGCTCGATCCGATTCGGGAGCTGCCACAGGTCGACCACGTTACTGACCAGCATGAAGAGATCGGTACTGCAGCTCAGAACCTGGACTCGGTGCGAAATGCGACCTTCCTGCTGGCGGCGGTGCAGGCCGTTGCCGCTGTGTTCCTGATTGCGAACATGGTCCAGATTGCGGCGTTCTCGCGTCGTAAGGAAGTTGAGATTATGCGCATGGTCGGTGCCAGCCGCTGGTTCACACAGGCGCCGTTCGTCCTCGAGGCTGTGATTGCGTCGCTGATTGGTGGTCTGCTGGCTATCGGTGCGCTGTTCCTGGGTAAGGCGACGGTCATCGATCCGGCGCTGAGTAACCTGTACAAGGCACAGCTCCTGGCACCGCTGACCAACGGTGATATTGGTGTGGTGGCGCCAATCGTGGTCATTATCGGCATGGTCTTCGCGGGGCTTGTTGCACAGGTCACGCTGCGTCTTTACTCGCGTGACTAGGGCTCCAATTAGGTTTGCGATTAGACCCCTCGGTTAAACCCGGTGAATAGGGTCAGGGCAGGGTGCCAGGTAAGCTGAGGACTATGAATAATGACGACGTCCAGCGCCCACCGAAGCTCGACAAGAAGGCTTATGAGGCCGAGCTCAAAAAGCTCCAGGCAGAGCTCGTCGAAATGCAGCAGTGGGTGGTAGAAACCGGTGCCCGAATTGTCATCGTGATGGAGGGGCGTGACGCTGCCGGCAAGGGGTCGGCCATTAAGCGCATCACGCAGTACCTGAATCCCCGTACCTGTCGCATTGAGGCTCTGCCGGCTCCGACGAGCCGTGAGCAGGGTCAGTGGTACTTCCAGCGTTATGTCGAAAAGCTGCCGACTGCCGGCGAAATCGTGATTTTCGACCGCTCCTGGTACAACCGCGCCGGCGTTGAGCGCGTCATGGGCTTCTGTACCTCGCAGGAGTACCGTCGCTTCCTGCACCAGGCTCCAATCTTCGAGCGTCTGCTGGTTGAAGACGGCATTATCCTGCGCAAATACTGGTTCTCCGTGTCGGACGAGGAACAGGTTGCTCGCTTCAAGTCCCGTCGTGAAGATCCGCTGCGCCGCTGGAAGCTCTCGCCGATGGACCTGGAGTCCATCACTCGCTGGGAGGACTACTCCCGCGCTAAGGATGAGATGTTCATCCACACTGATATCCCGTCCGCACCGTGGTTCACGGTTGAGTCCGAGGACAAGAAGCGCTCGCGTATCAATGTCATCAACCACCTGCTGACCACCATTCCGTACGAGCACATTCAGCGGGATGTTCCGGAAATTCCGGAGCGTCCGGAGTCTGAGGGGAGCTACGAGCGTCCGCCGCGTACTGAATTCCGCTATGTGCCGGACGTTGCCGCGAAGCTCGAAGCTGACCGTGTGAAGGGTGCAGGCAAGTCCGATAAGAAGGGCAAGAAGCACAAGAAGGACAAGAAGGGCAAGAAGAGCAAGAAGAAGTAGCTTCTTTGTTTAGGCAGTTCTCGCCGCGGTCAGTCGTTCCATCAAGCCAGAGCCTTTCCATAGATAGTTATCTGTGTCACACTGGGTGACATGACTGCTACTGATAACGGTTCTGGCACTGCACGCACCGAGGTCAATGAGCCAAAGGTGCTGCGAGAAGTCCACGGGCGATCTGGTCACCTTCGGTTGAACAGGCCGAAGGCACTTAATTCGCTCGATTTAGATATGGTCACCGAGGTCGTCGAGGGGCTCCGCGCATGGCGTGACGACGACTCGGTGGATCACATTGTTGTTTCATCCGGTCACCCCAAGGCGTTTTGTGCCGGTGGTGACGTGCGCGCAGTTCGGCAGGCTGTGCTCGATGGTGTTCCGGAGCAGGGGGAGAAGTTCTTCCGGGACGAGTACGAGATGAACGCGATGATTGCGGAATTTGCGCAGTCCAAACCATATATCGCGATTATTGATGGCATCGCTATGGGTGGTGGCCTGGGAGTTTCCATGCACGGCTCCCACCGAATCGTGACTGAGCGAGCCAGCGCCTCCATGCCAGAAATGGCAATCGGCTTTGTTCCCGATGTGGGCATTACCTATTTTTCGCAGCATGTGAACACTCAGTTGGGCGGACCCTCGCCCGCGATTGCTCGGTTTGCAGGACTGACCGGTTACCGCCTAACTGCGGCGGACATGCTGTGGGCTGGATGGGCAACGCATGCGGTGCCATCCGCGCAACTGGACGAGTTCGTCGCGGCACTGGACCGAGACGGAATTGATTCGGCGCTTGCGGAGTATGCGCTCGATGTGGACTCGGCTGAGGCTCGTGAGCTGCTCGGTGAGCCGCAGCTGGCCGAGTGGAGCGATTGCATCGAGGCCTGCTTCGGCGCTGATAGTTGGTTGGAGATTGAGCGTGCTCTCAACGAAGCCGCTGAGGCTGGCTCCTGTGCGTCGTCAACAGTGGAGACCTTCCGCGATCTGCTGGCACCCGCCAACCCGGAGAGTCTCGTGGCGGCAGCGGAGCTCTATGCAGCGAACGCGGGTCCGGAGGTTACGCTGCAGGAGGCTCTGAACCGGGAGATGAAGCTCGGCGCTTACATGCGTCAGCACCCCAATTTTGCCGAAGGCGTGCGGGCGGTTTTGGTGGACAAGGACCGCGACGCCACCTTCAAGCCCGCCTCCGTTCAGGAGGTCGATGTCGAGGGGATTCGTCAGCACCTGAGCTAAACAAAACTGTGACGGCCCGTAGTCGGCGCGAAGTCATCGGCAATCATGGCCGCCAATTCGAGATAGCTCTGGGTAGTGGCGGGCTGGAGATTGTCCAGCTCGATATTCGCGCCATTCGCAATGTGCGGGTCATAGGGGATGACCTGCACTGCGCGGCAGCGCTGGGCAAATAGTTCGTGCACGGTCTCTGTGGACAGCCCCTGTTTATTTAGCTCGTTGACCACCACGACAGTGGTAGAAACCAGCCGTTCGAAGCCGTGCGCTGAAAGCCAATCCAACGTCGTCCAGGCGCTTTTCACGCCGTCCAGTGCGGGCGTGGTGACCAGCACCAGGCAATTGGCCGCAGAAAGAATCGAAGCGGCGATGGGCTGCGTCAGGCCGGTACCGCAATCAGTCAGGCTCACATTGTAATGACGCCGAAGGATGTCGAGGGCTGCGCAGTATTCACCGTCGGAAAGCGCGATCGTCGATGTCGGGTTTTGGTCGCTGCCGACAACCTCCAGGCGCGATGGAGTGTGAGATGTGTACGCGCGGACCTGCGCATATTTGTCCGTATCCGGGGCTCGGAGCAGATCGCGAATTGATGCGGGATTGGCCGCGGTGACGCGTGCGCCGAGGGTGCCAAAGTCCGGATTCGCGTCGATTGCGACGATTCGGTCACTGCGCAGGCTTGCAAGCGTGGCGCCCAGGCACATGGTTGTCGACGTCTTGCCGACGCCACCTTTCACGCTGACAATAGCGATGTTGTAGTCACCGTAGATAGGCTGTCGCACCCGCTCTATCAGCTCGCGTTGCTTGCGTGCCGACGATGATTCCCGCGGCGAAATTGCGCCCCAGGTGGCCTTATGAACCCAGCTGCGCCAGCCCGACTGTGGTGCCTGCCGCGAGTTCAGGCTAACCGCCAAGTCTGAGACGGAAACTGCGTGAGTGACTGCGTGTTTGGTGGAAGTCATAGACTTCGTCCCCTCCCCAAAATTCCCCAAAGTTTATCCCCGCCGTTGTTTTTACCATGCGACCAGGACCACGGCGAGCCCAAAGACGGCATCGAGAATTCCGACCTGTTTGGGTGTCCACGGCTTAGCGCGGCGAGCGCCGGAGATTGGCATGGCAAAAGACCTGATGAGAAGCCCAATGGCGACAATGGGCACACCGATGCTGATGAGATTCCGGTCGCGGAGCAGGATCCACCCGATGATGGCCGCAGCGGTAATGAGGGCGTGGTAGGTGACCGAGCCAATGAGCCACTGTCGGCTGCCGCGTTTGCGAATCATTGTTTTCACATAGGGCACGGTGCCGACGAAATATCCAGCGTAGATAGCCGCAATTGCCCAGGCTTTCGGGGTTGGCCCGGCGATAATGGGCACCATGAGGCTGGCGGCTAGAACAGTGGAGACACCAGAGAGAAGTGAGCGCGGTCGGCGCTGGTAGGTCTCCCAAATAGCGATAGCGGCAAGAGGGGCGATGAGGGCGACCCAGGTGAGAAGGGAAACGTCGGCAAGCAGAGTGATGCAGCCAGCGACGGCGGTGAGCGCGGTGTATGTGGCGGCGGGTGCCAGATGGCGGCGTTGGCGACGAGAGCGGAGCCAGACGCTGACGGCGAAAAATGCGAAGTAGCCGAGCAGCCACGTCGCGGTTACGGCAAGGCCTGTCCATGTGGGGTTGAGCGCGAGTGCAGTCAGCGGGGGAATGGTGACCATGAACCAAGCGCCGTGCTGGTCCGGAACCCAGCCAGCGGAGCGCTTGTGGTGGGAGCAGCGGGCGGGGCGGGAAGGACGTGGCTGGCGGGGCTTTTGGCTCATACTACGCATTATAGATTCGTAAATATGTCGGGACTGTATTAGATCCTCATTGAATAAAAGGCACATGCGCACAAGGCAACAGTGCTAACGTTGAACTCGCATTCTCAGGGCGAGGTGAAATTCCTCACCGGTGGTGAAGCTGCGGCTGACGCAGACAAGTCCACGAGCGCCCTACCTGTGGCCAGAAGGGTCATCAGGTAGGGGACAAGCAGATTTCGGTTGGAATCCGAAACCGACGGTCATAGTCCGGATGAAAGAGAAGGAGTTGAATAATTCGTGGAATACGTGTCGGATTTTTTGGTGGGTTTCCTCACTGCACAGCTCAGTGTGGCGGGAGCACCAATCTTAATTCGAGAAATTGTTGGTAACCTCTTTGGCCTCGCGTGTGCCTTCCTAGGTATGAAACGCAAGGTATGGGCCTGGCCGGTCGGCATTATCGGAAATGCCTTGCTGTTTACCGTCTTCCTCGGCGGAGTTTTCCACACGCCGCAAAATCTTGATCTCTATGGCCAGGCTGGGCGTCAGGTCATGTTTATCGTCGTCAGTCTCTACGGGTGGTTCAGCTGGGTCAAGAGCCGCAATCAGAGCGGTGATGAGGTCGCAATTGAGCCGCGGTGGGCGACGGCAACGGAACGCATTGGGATGATTGCCGTGGCTATCTTCGCCACAGTAATCTGTGCCAATGTCTTTGAGATGCTGGGCTCGTGGGGGCCATGGGCCGATGCCTGGATTTTCGTCGGTTCGATGCTAGCGACCTGGGGCATGGCCCGCGGCTGGAACGAATTCTGGCTGATCTGGATTGCCGTTGACGCCGTGGGAGTGCCGTTGCTGCTCAAGGGTGGCTACTACCCGTCGGCAGCGCTGTACCTCTTCTACGGATGCTTCGTTATTTGGGGCTTTGTCTCCTGGGTTCGACTCGAGCACCAGCACGACAATAACCAGCAGAAGAGCTCCGAGACCGACCAAGTACCGGCTTTGGCAGCAGCCGAGCGGTAGGATAGTCCAGGTGAGCTTCCGACCAGATAACTCCCGTACCAACCGCGCCCATCAAGCCGAAGAGCGTGCCCGCAGTCTTGTGCAGGACGTCCTCGACCGCGAGGAGCGGGTACGCAACAATCTGGCCAGCGCTGATGTCGACCCGTGGACGATGCGTTTCGTCGTCGATGAGTCGATTTCTGAGGGCGCAATCATCACCTGGCGCAATGAGGCCACTCGTGCCCGCCGCATCATGCGCCGCTACGACATTCAACGGGGCTACCGCGAGAAGTTGCGCGAAGTTGAAAAGCGCATCGATGCCATGTTGCACCTCGCGGAGTCGCTGGAGGAGTCGTGGGACGCCGCGGCACACGCTTCAAAGAGGCTTTCCGACGCGGAGGCCCGCGATGTCGCCGCCTTTGAGCGTGAGCGCGAGCGGCAAAATGACGCGGCAGAGACTAAGCGTCAGCGCGAGGAGAAGGTCCGCAAGTTCCGTCGGAAAGCGGAAAACATTGCTGCCGACGCGTGGGACGCGGGCCGTGACGCGCTAGAGAAGCTGCCGCCACTGTCGTCTTCGTTGAAGGACATCGCGGCCAAGTTCCGTTCGAGGGGCTCGGAGGAGGAACCGCGCGAGGTACGGCGGGCAACCGCCCGCGACCTACGCAAGGAGCCTCCGCTGCCGGAGGACTAGTATTCCTCGGACTTAGCTGCTTGAACCACTTCGGCGAGCTTGGAAATCTCTTCGTGAGAAGGCCTAATATCTGGATGCGTACGGCAGTAGTCCAACAGCAAGTAACCGGCCGTGCGAATGCGACGATGCCCATCCCAGTGTGGAGCGGCGGTTTTGGGGTCGTTGGTGGCCAGAGACGAGATGGCCTGGCGCTCACTGAGCAGCTCGTACTGGAGATCGCGACGAATATCGAGTGCCTGATTCGGAGTGCCGGTTAGCAGCGCGCCGAGAAGAGCACCCATCTGTCGATAGCAGCGCGGAATATGACGCAGGTAGTGCTTCTCAATGCTCTCGGTCGGCCAGAAGTGCAGGACAGCGAGAGCCAGCGCGCAGGCGATACCGACTTCCAAAACACGATCGGTCACAATCGGTGCGAGCTCGCCAGCGACATTTCCGCCCAGCAGCAGCGCCAGCGGAGTGGTGACGATCGTCGTCAGCGCATAGTTCTTCACCACGAGAATCTCCGCGCCGAATTGGCAGGCTGCAAGCGCGATAAGTAGCGTCCAGCTGTCCAGGCCAAAGGAAAAGAGCAGCGCATAGAGGAAAATGCCGATAATCGAGCCCACCATGCGGTGAATCCCTCGAATCGAACCGGCGGTGCGGTCGGGGCCCCACTGTAGAGTCATCAATGCGCTGACCACCGCCCAGTCAGGCCGGTCAAGACCGACGAGCACGCTGATGAGACCAGCTAAGCCGCCGGTAATAGCCACCTTTGTCGCAGTCATTGACGCATGGGAATAGCGATCGAAAGAGCGGAAGATTCGGTAACTCACGCTTGGTCGTGCGAGTGGAATGGTTGTCTGTGTCTCGTCGAAGAGGTTAGGCGTGTCCACGATGTCCACAGCGCTGCCGTGCACGCCCAAGCGGCCGCGGATAGCAATCAGTCGTTGATGAGCAGCAATGACACGGTTGACCAGTTCCGTATGGGAGGGCTTGACGATTTTGCTGCCACGGATGATGCCTGCGTCGGCAAGCGATTCCCATGCGTCGGTGAGTGCAGTTTGCGCCTGGTGATGAACGGCGAACGATGTCGAGTCTGACTTTTCCATCGCCTCGATGGCTGATTCAAGGGATTGGACGGCCGCCATCTCGGGGCCGTGCGGATTCCACAACCGCGGTGCCATGCCGATGACTATCGCCGAAAGCACACCAACGGTAGCCCACATGGCGGTTTCAACCGGGTTGAAGCCAAGGCGGGCGACCATTGTGGTACCGCCTGAGACCATCACAATGAAGAATGAACCTGGTGGTGGCAGGCGCAGTGCGTTTTGGATAAAGGCCCCGACTGTAGCCAACGCCGTGGTAAAAAGTGCGATGAGCAGCAGCCATAGATTACTGCCGCCGGAAGCGATCTCACTGTGGACCACTGAGCCAACAAAACTGCCGGACATAACGCCGGCGACCAGGCATAGTCCGGCGATGGCCATCACGCGCAGACGACTGCGGTAGGGGTGGCCCTCGCCATAGATGACCACACAGCCACCAGCGGCGATAAGGAGCATCTCCGAGCCATGGCCGGTGAGAAGTGCCACGGCACCCGGCAGGAATAGCGCGAGTGCTGCGCGGAGGGCACCGGGCCATCTTTGCGCACGGGAGTGGAAGGCAGTAAAAAGCTGCCATGCACTTGGTTGTGGAGGAAGCTCAACCGGTTGGCTCAATGTTGGTGAAATCTCCTTATCTATATTGGGTTGTTATTGGGTTGTCGCTGTAGGTGGCCGAAAACTCTAGTCCGCGACCAGCGTCTCGAGCGTGAACTCCGGGTGCTCCTTCTCAATGAAGGACAGCTTCCACTTGTCGCCGAAGAGGGCGATGAGGGCGCCGTCGGAACGGGTGAAGATCTCCACACCGCGTTGCTTTGCCAGCTCCGACGCGGTCTCTTCGTCCGTGCGGCGGGCGACGGAGTAGGGGATGGGATCTACGATGGTCTCGACGTTGTACTCGTTTTCCATGCGCGCCATCATGACCTCGAACTGCATCGGTCCGACCGCCGCCATCACCGGGGCGGCATCGCCGCGGGCATCGTTGCGCAGAATCTGCACCACGCCCTCGGCATCGAGCTGGTCGACAGCCTTGCGGAACTGCTTGTACTTGCCCAGGCTCTTGGCGCGCAGGGTGCGGAAGTGCTCCGGCGCGAACTGAGGCATGGGCTTGAATTGAACCTTGCGGCCCTCGTAAATGGTGTCACCCGGCGCCAGCGAACCCGCATTGACCAGGCCGACAATGTCGCCCGGGTAGGCCGTCTCCACGGTCGAACGCGTCCGACCGAAGACTGTCAGGGCGTACTTTGTAGAAAAACTGCGTCCCGACTGCGCATGCGTGACCTGCATGCCGCGGTCAAACTCACCAGAGACAACGCGCATGAATGCCAGCTTGTCGCGGTGGTGCGTATCCATACCCGCCTGCACCTTGAACACGACGCCCGAAAAATCATCCGTCGGTTCGCGCTTTTCGACGATAGCTCCCTGGCCGCCAGCCGCAGCAGCGGCAACGGCAGCCGGGTCGGACTCGCGGGCGCCAGGTGCCGGAGCCAGTTCGCAGAGAGTGTCCAGGATCTGGTGGACACCCCAATTCAGCATGGCCGAGGCGAAAATCACCGGAGAGGTGTCGCCAGCGAGGTACATCTCCTGGTCGTGGTCAGCGCTATCGGCGGAGAGCAGTTCGGACTCCTCGGCTGCCGTCTCCCAGGCATCGCCCTGTTCCGCGGCGGCCTCATCTGGGGTGAGGTGCCGCTCGGCGGCAATGGTGGCACCACCGGCAGTGCGCTCGAAGCCGATGAACTGCTTGGCCTCACCGTCCTCGCCACGCTCCAGTAGACCGCGGAAGTCACCCGCCTCGCCGACTGGCCAGTACAGCGGTGTCGGCTGCAGGCCAATCTCCGCAACAATCTCATCCATCAATTCCAGGGGAGCCTTACCCGGGCGGTCCCACTTGTTGATGACGGTGACGATGGGAATTCCGTTGGACTTACAAACCCGGAACAGCTTCAACGTCTGAGGCTCGAGCCCCTTGGCGCCGTCGACAAGCATGACAGCGGCGTCGACAGCCGTGAGCACACGGTAGGTATCTTCGGAGAAGTCGGCGTGACCAGGTGTATCGACGAGATTGATCATGTATGGTTCGCCGTCGTGCCCCTCTGGCTGGTACTCGAACTGCAGCGCGGAAGAGGCAATCGAGATGCCGCGATCCTTCTCCATGTCCATCCAGTCGGACACAGTCGACTTGCGGCCGGCCTTGCCGTGGACAGCACCGGCTTCGTTAATGACATGAGCATGCAGCGCCAGCGCCTCGGTGAGCGTGGACTTACCGGCATCCGGGTGTGCGATGACGGCAAATGTGCGGCGGCGTGCTGCTTCTTCGGCGAGAGTGGTCACAGGGAGACTACGCTTTCCTTAAAAAGAAAATCGGAATAAGGGAATCGGGTTCAACCTTTCTAACTTACCGCTCCAGTGGGGTAAGGGGTCAATTACGTTGGTGCGGCGTTAGAGGTTGAACAGTTCGCGCAGCGTCGTGATGACGCCTTCCTCCGCGTTCGACGGTGCGATGTCGGTGGCGCGGCGTTTGATTTCCGGGTGACCGTTTTCCATCGCGAAGGAGCGGCCGGAGTAGTCGATTAGCTCGAGGTCGTTGAGGTAATCGACGAAGCAGACAGTTTCGGCAGGAGAGACACCGAGGGCCTCCTGCAGGGCGGCGAGTGCCGTGCCCTTGTTGGTGCTGGCGTCGATGAGGTCCAGCCAGTGGGCGCCGGACACGACGGCGCGGAGCTCGTCGCTGACTGCGCGCAGGTGAGCCGCCGTTTCGTCTTCGACATCGTAAGGATCGAAGATGGCGACCTTGACGATGTCATCTTCCGCCGCCGCAACAATCACATCGTCGACCTTCTTGAGCTTCAGGTAGTACTTGCTGGCCTCTTCGAATTGGCTTCGCTGCACGCTCTCGGTGATTCCGAAGTGAGGGGGGAAGAACTCGACGTAGGCGCTGGCCGCGCCGCAGACGATGACGGAAAGTGGGGTCCGCTCCTGCTCGACTCGGGACTCGTTGAATCGCCGAATCTCGTGGACCAGCTGCTTTACGACGCCGTGGTCGATGCTGGTCACCGAAACGGTCTCGCCGGAATATGCGACGTAGTTTCCGTTCTCGGCAATGATGGGGATGCGGTTCGCAATGGGGGAGAACTGGTGAGCCAAGGTCGCGTACTGTCGGCCCGACGCCGGGGCGAAGTAGACGCCGCGCTCCAAAAGTTGGTCGACGACCGGCCAGAACGAATCGGGAACCTCTTTGTCCTCATTTAGCAGCGTGCCGTCCATATCGGTGACGACGAGGCGGTAGGGATTCTGTGATTGAGGCGTAGAGTTCGAGCTCGGCGAGGCGTTTTCCAGCATGGGTTTAATTGTAACCGTGCTTTTTCTCGCCGACCCCGTGAATGCTATTACCCCCATTAAGGTGATTGCCGTGCCACAAAAACGGCACGGCGAGGTTCCCTCCTGACCGTTGCTGGTAAATCCGGGTATTTTGAGGGTGAACTCATATTTCTCACTCAGAGTTTTCTCTCATATTTTTCAGCCCAGGAGGATTCATGCCGGAATCGGCCCCAATTAAGAGCAATGAATGGAACGAGCGCATTGGCATCGCCGAGCAGATGATTCCCCTCCTGGGCCAGCTGCGCCGTAACAATAACGTTGTGACCTCGATTTTCGGCCGCCGCCTGGAGAACGCGACCGAGACCGACATTATTAAGTCGCACCGCTACGCCCGCCGCATCACTTCCCAGGAGCTGCCGTTGGACCAGACCCTGCCGATTCTGCAGGAACTGGTCAAGATGGACCTCGGCACCGCCTCCATCGATCTGGGTGCCCTCGCTACCCAGTTCGAGGAAGAGGGCGGTGACCTGCGTGCATTCCTGGATCGCGAGTTGGCTGATGTCATCGGTACCGGCTCGAATACCCCGAAGACCGACATTGTCCTCTACGGCTTCGGTCGCATCGGTCGCCTGCTGGCCCGTATTCTGCTCTCCCGCGAAGCCCTGTTCAACGGCCCGCGCCTGCGTGCCATCGTCGTTCGCCAGAATGGCGAGGATGACATCGTCAAGCGTGCGTCCCTGCTGCGCCGCGACTCCGTTCACGGTGCGTTTGATGGCACCATTTCTGTCGACCGCGAGAACAACACCATCTGGGCTAACGGCACCCCGATTCAGGTCATCTACTCGAATGACCCGGCTACCGTCGACTACACCGAGTACGGTATCGACAACGCCCTGGTCATTGACAACACCGGTCGCTGGCGCGATCGCGAGGGCCTGTCCCAGCACCTGAAGTCCAAGGGTGTTGCCAGGGTTTTGCTGACCGCCCCGGGTAAGGGCGATCTGAAGAACATCGTCTACGGCATCAACCACACCGACATCGAAGAGTCTGATCAGATTCTGTCGGCAGCGTCCTGCACCACCAACGGAATCACCCCGGTGCTGAAGGTAGTCAACGACAAGTGGGGCGTTGAGCACGGCCATGTTGAGACCGTCCACTCCTTCACTAATGATCAGAACCTAATCGACAACTTCCACAAGGGCTCCCGCCGTGGCCGCGCCGCCACCCTGAACATGGTTCTCACCGAGACCGGCGCCGCCAAGGCAGTTTCGAAGGCCCTGCCTGAGTTCGAGGGCAAGCTGACCGGCAACGCAATTCGCGTCCCCACCCCGGATGTCTCCATGGCAGTGCTGAACCTGACCCTAGAGAACGAGGTCGAGCGCGACGAGGTCAACAACTACCTCCGCGAGGTCTCCCTGAAGTCGGTCCTGCGCCAGCAGATTGACTACATTCACTCCCCGGAGGTTGTCTCCACCGACTTTGTCGGCTCCACCCACGCCGGCGTTGTCGATGGTCTGGCGACCATCGCAAAGGGCAAGCACCTGGTCCTCTACGTCTGGTACGACAACGAGTTCGGTTACTCCAACCAGGTCATCCGCATCGCTGAGGAAATTCTCGGCGCTCGCCCGCGCGTCTACCCGAAGCGCAAGCACCTGGACGAGCTCTAAGGGCTAGGCCGTGCAGGCCTCCTGAACCTCGGCCCCTTCCCGGTCCCGCGAAAGCTCCGGGAAGGGGTCTTTGCCTACCAAGTAGCGCACCGAGCTATTGAGCGTAGCGACGAGCGGGACGGCGAAGAGAGCTCCGGGCAGCCCGAAAAGGTACGTGCCCGCGGCAACCGAGACAATTACGCCCAGCGGGTGCACGCTGACCGCGTGGCCCATCAGGAACGGGTGCAGCACATTGGCCTCGATGAAGTGGACGATTAGCACGACCGCCAGCATCGCCATGGCCATCCAGAATCCCTTATCTACGAAGGCGATCAAAACGGCTACGAAACCGGATAGGAACGCCCCAACAATGGGGATGAAGGACATTAGGTAGACGATGACGGTGATCGGGATGACCAGCGGCAGCCCCAGCACCCAGGCTCCGAGGCCGATTCCAACAGCGTTGATACCCGCTACCGCCAGCTGTGCACGTGCATAGGACCCCAGGCTGACCCAGCCGCGCCGGGCCGCCTCGTGCGTCGGCAAGCGGGAGTGGGAGGGGAGGAAGTTCAGGAGGAAACGCCAGATCCGCTCGCCCTGGTAGAGGAAGAAGAACGTCGCAATCAGGCAGATGAGCAGCCCGGCGACAAAGTCGGCCGTGGTTGTGCCGACCTTCACGGCCCCGGAAAACAACGGCGATTCCGTGCCGCCCGAGGTCAACGAGTCCAGGCGCGCGACCAGCTGGGAGTTCTGCGGCACGCGAATATGCAGGGGGCCATTTTCGAGCCAGTCGATTATCTGGTTGATGCCTTTTTGCGCGCCGTGGAAAAGATCGCGGAATCCGGAGGTCAGCCGCTCGATCGCGAGAGTAAAAGCAGCGGTGACGATGGCGAAGAAAATACCTCTGCCACTAGCGCTGCCATCCCGCGGCTGAGGCGGGCGCGGCGGTGAAGTACGCGATTCAGCGGATCCAGCATGGCGCAGATAAGCAAGGCGATGGCCAGCGGAATGAGAACCATGGAGATTCGACCCACGATTTTGCCGACGACTAGCAGGCCCGCAGCGATAAGGACAAGGCACACGGACCAGGCTGCGGCGACGATTACGGGGGTAGGGGATGTCCTCTTAGAGGCGCTCGCGGAGAGGTTTGTGCGACTTCTTAATCATCGCGCGTGCACCTGATTCTGGGCGATCTCAAGGCCGTGGCTTGCGATGAGCTCCACGGCATCGGCTGCCGTGGGAACGGTAAACGCGAGCTCCTCGCGCTCCTTCGCGCTGAAGCTACGCAGCACGAAGTCAGCCGGATCCTGGCGCCCCGGCGGGCGACCAATGCCGACGCGTACCCGCACATAGTCTTTAGTGCCCAGGGACTTCGAGGTGGATCGAAGGCCGTTGTGTCCGTTTTCGCCGCCTCCGCGCTTGAGTCGGATAACCCCCGGGTCGAGGTCGAGCTCGTCGTGGACCACGACGACATCAGTAGGCGCAACATTGAAGAACTTCGCCAGCGCGGCGATAGGCCCGCCGGAAAGGTTCATGTAGCTGCGCGGCTTGGCGAGGATGACCTGGCGCTCGCCGCCGTCGGCAGTTTTCCACCTGGTCTGCACAATCATGGCGTTGGACTTCTTATGAGCGCTAAACGACGAGGGCATCGGCGACGTGCGGGATGCCAGTTCATCGAGGACCAGCTGGCCCACATTGTGGCGGGTGAGTTCATAATTTGGGCCAGGGTTGCCGAGGCCGACGACCAGGAGTGGATTCATAGCCTCAATATTGGCACAGTGTCCGGATTGGGGAGAACGGGCAACTGCGGGGCAGGGGCGAGGGGCTCGTCGAATCAAGAGCAGAAACAAATAGTTGCGCTAGGTTAGGTGGTAATTGCAATATTAGGTTATGCAAAATTACCTAAACCGAGTGGGCGTCGCCGATTCGCGCCGCGCTCCAGCTCTCGCCGCCATTATTGCAATGACCCTCGCCCTGGCGCTAGTCCTGGCCGGATGCGCCAGTGGGCAGGGGGCTGAAGAAGGCTCCGCGGCGGGGGAGAAGAAAGATCCTTCCTCTATCCGCGTCGTCGCCCTCGACTGGCGTTACGAAGAAATTCTCCACGCGCTCGGCGTTAAGCCGGTCGGTATTGTCGAGATTGGCAAGTCCGCCGCTCCCAAGACCCTCGAGGGCAAGCTCGACGGCATTACGTCGGTGGGGCAGGCGAAGCAGCCGAACCTGGAGGTCATCCAGTCGCTCGAGCCGGACCTGATTCTGGCGAGCCCCACCCGACAGGCATCCATCATGGACCAGCTGAAGGAGATCGCCCCGACCGAGGCCTACGGCGACACCTCCTACACCGAGGTGCTCGATGCGATGGACGACATTGCGACCAAGGTCGGCGCCGAGGACAAAGCTAAGGAAGTCCGCGCCCGCATCGAGGACAAGGTGGCAAAGGCCAAGGAAAAGGTCGAGCCGGGCACCCGAGCAGCGCTTATCGGCTGGTCTAAGAACACCCTTTACACCTGGGTCAAGGATTCCTTCGCAGGCTCTCTACTGACCGCCGCCGGCTACGATTACGGCTACGACGGAGAAAAGTCCGCCATCGAGTCCAAGACCGATGTCGCCGAGCTGACTGGAGACAAGCTCCCGGGCATGAAGCTCGACGTCATGTACCTCTACAACGATACTGAGGGATTCCGCTCCAGCCCGTACGCAGATGTTGTTAGCAACATTGTCGACGTCGAGCAGGACACCTGGTCGCGCTCCCGCGGTCCGCTGGCCGCAGAGGCGATGCTGGATCAGATCATCAATTCCTAATGAAATTCCGTGCCTTTTGGGCATGCGTAATCATCTGCGTAGTAGCTGTCGCGGCAATCAGCCTCTACCGACTATCCGGGGTGTCGGCGCCTGCCGATGCCCCGCAGCTCTACCAGGAGTTACGCAGCCTCACCCGTGATCGACTTCTAGCAGCTGTGGTCGTCGGCGCCTGCCTCGGCGTCGGCGGCGTTCTGCTGCGTACCGCAACTGCCAATCCGCTGGCCGACCCGCACATCACCGGCGTTAATGCCGGCGCTGCATTCGGTGCCGTTGCCGCGGCGTTCGTCACCGGATCTGCGAACGGTGCGCTGCTCCTGCCCGGGGCTCTAATCGGCGGTGGCGCGGCCGCGGCCTTCACCATTTCCCTGAGCATGCGTGGGTCCAGCCCTGAGTCGGGTGGCGCGAATGCGGTGCAAAAGATGGTCCTTCTGGGCATCGCCGTATCGGCCGTATTCAGCGCGTTGACATCGATCTTCTTAGTCTTGGACGAAGCGCAGCTGACCACCGTGCTGGCCTGGCTCAATGGTCGTCTCGCCGGAGTTCGACTGCCCGACCTAGTTCCGGCGATGATCGCTTTGGCGCTCATCTTTCCTGTCCTCGCCGCGGGCGGTCGTGCCCTCGATGCCCTCGGTACTGGCGACGCCGTCAGTCGGGCGATCGGGGCGAATCCCGCGCGAGTGCGTGTCGGTGCAATCATTGCTGCCGTCGTGTTGACCGCGACATGTGTGGCGGCCGCCGGGCCGATTGGCTTCCTAGGGCTGCTTGCGGCCGTCGTCGCGCAGAGAGTAGCCGGCCGCACGCACAGGTACAGCCTGGTGGCGGCGGCCGTCACGGGCGCGGCCACGCTGCTTGTGGCGGACAGTCTGGGGCAGTGGCTCTGGGCGCCCGCAGAGACCCCGGTGGGCATTCTCACCGGTATCGCGGGCGTTCCGCTGCTGCTATGGGGAATCCGTTCGATGGGGGCTGCTCGGAAGGGAGGTCTAAGGCGTGGTCACTAAGAGTCGCTTTGCCCTAGTACTTGGTGCTAGCTCCGTGTTTCTCGTGCTGGCTTGTCTAGTCGGTATGGGGATTGGGGCGGTTCAGAAGTCGCTTCCCGACGTCATCTCCGGGCTGGTAGCCGGAGAGAACCTCTATTGGCGCTACAGGATGCCGCGCATAGTCGTTGGCGTACTGGCGGGCGTGGGGATGGCCGTGGCGGGAAGCCTGCTGCAGACTGCGTTGCGTAACCCGCTGGCGGCCCCGGACACGCTGGGGATTACGGCAGGAGGGGGTCTGGCTGCGGTCGTCGCGCTCCTCGGTTTCGGATCGCTGCCCCCATTGGCACTCACCCCAATCGCGTTCGTCGGTTCCCTCCTGGGGGCTTTGGCGGTCTTCGCGACGGCCGGTCGGGCAGTGGCCGATCCTGCGCGTTTGGCACTGACTGGCGTGGCTGTGTCCGTGGGGCTCGCTGCGGTGACACAGCTGTTGCTCGTACGCGTGGCGCCCGAGGCCGGTGCCGCGATGACCTGGCTGAAGGGGTCTTTGTATGCGCGCACCATGTCGGATGCCCTAACTGTTGCACCGGTCGTAGTCGCCGGGGCCGTTGTGGCAATGGCGGTAGCTCGCCACTTCAACACCCTGGTGCTGGACGATTCGACCATGGCCAGCATCGGGGTGCGCTCTAATGCGCTGCGAATCCTGGCGTTGATCATCGCCGTGGCCTGTGGCTCGGCGGCGGTGGCGGCAGCCGGCGTTTTGGGGTTCGTTGGGCTGATTATCCCGCACGCGGTGAAGCTGCTGGTGGGGCAGAATCTTGCGCGTCAGATTCCCGTGGGTGCCGTGGCTGGTGCCGCCCTGGTGGTCGCGGCTGATGCCGTGGGACGCTGGGCGTTTGCCCCGACGGAGATTCCCGTCGGTGCGCTAATCGCGATTGCTGGCGCGCCCTATTTCATCTACCTGGTCCATCGAGTAACAAGCGTGAAGAGGAAGTAAAAGCACATGACTAACTCCCTTACCTGCACTGAAGTGTCGGCGGGCTACGGCGCAGAGCTGATCGTCAAAGACGTCACGCTGGAAATCCCAGACGGGAAGATTACAGCTCTCATCGGCCCTAACGGCAGTGGAAAATCGACGCTGCTGAAGGTTCTTGGCAGGCAGCTGACCCCCGTTAGCGGCGGGGTAGATCTGGACGGGCGCCGAATCTCCGACTTTGGGGCTCGACAATTCGCTCGGCGCCTGTCCTTTCTGCCGCAGCAGCCTGTGGTTCCGGAGGGGATGACGGTCCGCGAGCTCATCGCTTTTGGCCGTTACCCATACGCGGGCGCGTTTGCGTCGTTAAGCGAAGAAGACCACGCGGCGATTGCGCAGGCGGCCCGGCAGACCGGCGTCGAGGAATTCCTCGACGTGGATGCTATGGCGCTGTCCGGCGGGCAGCGGCAGCGGATGTGGATTGCTATGACCTTGGCTCAGGACACCGACATTATGCTTCTCGACGAGCCGACGACCTTCCTCGACCCCGCGCATCAGCTGGCGATTCTGGACTTGGTGCAGGAGCTAAACTGCAAGGGGCGGACAATCGTGATGGTCGTGCATGACATGGCTCACGCGGCGAAGTATTCCGACAATGTGGTCGTGCTTCGCGATGGGCAAATTGTCGAGCAGGGGCCGACGCAGGAGACTTTGGATTCGGAGCTGATTCGACGCGCGTTCGGAATTTCGACGCTCATGGTGGAAGATCCGAAGACGGGACGAAACCTACCCATTGCCTATGGTGTGCATAAGTAGTTTAGGGTAGCCTGGGCTACCGTGTCGCAAAATGGATATATAAATAGCAGCAGTTGTGAAGCCGAAATTAGGCAGCGGCTCGTTTCGGCTCTCCGGGCCGAACGCCTCTTGGCCCACGATGGAGATTCGGGCCGGCGGGCCGCGCGCCTCATCGACAGCGAGCTACCTCCAGCAGACCTACTCAGAAAGCTCGCTGAGGAACACTTGCTCGACGTGGATCCGACAAACCTCGACCGGGCCTGCGCCGAAATCGCCGACAGCGTGACAGGCCTTCTCCGGGCCCGTCAGGGAATAATCGAGCGTTGGGGTGAGGGGGATGCTGAGGCGGGCTTTTTCGCTCTAGTAGAGGCGATGCGCCGGCGCTCGGAAAATATCTCGGGTGAAACTGGAGTCTCGGCTTTGCTCGCCAGGTGCGAACAGATAGTCTGCGATGGGCACCCGGCGAGCCCGGCGGCGAAGACTTCGCTCGGAATCGGCCGCGAATGGTCTTCCGTTCTCCCTGAACAGGCCGAGTCCATCCGACTTCGCTTCGCCGCGGTGGACAACTCGCGGGTGCACGAGGTAGGACTGCCTACGCTGGAGGCTATTCGCAGCCACCTGCCTAGCCTCGGCTCGGCACTGACCGCTGAGATAGAGCGCAGGGGAATTAGCGGGTGGTCGGTGATCCCCGTCCACCCGTTCCAATGGGAAAAGGTCATTGCATCCGAGTTCGACGATGAGATTGCTAATGGCGATATCATTCTCCTGGACACGACTGCCCTTGCCGAGCCCCTAATGTCCGTTCGCACTCTGCGAGTGTCGGACGGAGAGGGGGCAATGCACATAAAGGTTGCGGTCGAGATTCAGCTCACTGGGGCGGTGCGAGGTATTTCGGCAGGGGCGGTCGCGGCGCCCCTTATTTCGGAAGAAATAGCCGAGGCGCTTGAGCTCGACAGCGGGTTTAACCCGCGGAGCAGCGACGATAAACCAGGCTTCGCCGTCGCAAGGGATATCTCCGCCGTGCGGTGGGACGCGGATTCCGGACTGCGAGCGCACTGCTTCGGCGCGGTACTTCGAGAGGATCCCGCGGCAGATCTTGGGGTTGACGACGTGGCAATGCCGGTGGCGACGCTGCTGTCCCGCAATCCACTGTCGTCTCGCCCCGTTTTGTGCGACCTCTTCGACGAATTGGGCGAGGGACAAGACGTACGCGAGAAGTGGTTCCATCAGCTGGGGCGCTTGCTCTTCGTACCTTCCGCGGCGCTGCTGGCACGGTGGGGCATTGCAGTGGAGCCGCACCCGCAAAATACGGTGATTGTTCTGCGTAATGGTTGGCCGGAACGCATTGTCGTCCGAGATCTGGGTGGTTGCCGAGTCCTCGAGCAGGGGCCAATCGGACGTACCTCGGTAGGGCAGCACCTGCGAGGAACTGCGCTAATCGAAGATAATCCCGTCCGGCTGGTGGATAAAGTCTTCTACCCACTTGTCGCGAACCTGTACCGCCACCTTCACGTGGCAGCCGATCTTCCCGCAGCTACGCGTCGCAGGATCGACCGAGGCATTAGTGAACTGCTCGCCGAGGAATACTGGCGTACCCGCGCAGCTTCGCTGGAGTACTCGGAGGGTACCGAAAACAGCAACGAGACCGTTTTCCGGAGGCTCCTCGGCCAGGAGGTTCCGGTCAAGCGGGTGCTCGGCATGCGCTTAAGCGGCGCGGTCACCGAGCAGGACTATGTCTGTGAACCCAATCCTCTGGCCGCTACCGATTTGTTGGAAAGTGAGTGCTTTCGTCAGCGCATCGAACCGTGGTTGGGCTGGGCGGGGCAGACGCTCCAGCATCGGATTGAGCTATCAGCCGCAGAAGAGGGGCTTGCCGACGTTGACCTGGTCGCCCTTCAATCCGATATATCCAACGCGCGGGAGAACCTGGCGTTGGTTCGCGCTCAAGTTAATCGACGGATTGGTGACTGGCCCGGTAGCTACTGGGAGTTATTGCGCCCCCTGCTACCGCACGAGGCGACGGCGGCTGCCGACTCTTTCGGCATCTCCGGGCACAACGTGCACCCGCTGGCCAAGCTGCGGCGCGGCTTCAGCACCGAGGAATCGGTTTTCTATGGCCCGGAGTCGGGCAGCACGGTTGACCTCAGGTTCGTCGCAGTCGATAGAAGCGTGGTGGCCATGTCCAAGCCGGGGGTCGGCGGGGATTTTGAGCAGCTTCTGGAACAACATTTTCCGGGGCATGTCAAAGCGGTCAGGTCCTACCTCGCCCGAACCCACGCTGAGGGCGACTACACAATCATTCCGGTGCACCCCTGGCAACTCCGCCACGTCATCACCGATGTCTACGAAGAGGAAATAGCCACTGGCAAAGTTGTTGTGATCCCGCAGTTGGCTCTTGCTGCCAGGCCAACGATCTCGCTGCGCACCCTGATTCCGCACGCGCCGGGAGCCGTCGGACGCAGGCCGTTTCTCAAGTGCGCCGTCGACGTCACGCTAACCTCGACAAGGCGGTCGATTTCCCAAGACAGTGCGCTCGGCACACCTAGCGTCGCCGGCGTTGTGAGCGAGGCCGTCTGTAAGCTGCGTCGGGAAGCTGGGCTAAAGCCACAGGTGACGGTGGTTCCGGAACTGGCGGGAGTCGCGCTGGCCCGCGGGGGCGAGGACTCCAAGACCCGGCAGAGGGGCCTGTCGGCGCTGATCCGCGAGGACCCCTCGGAGCACTTGCGCGACGGGGAGATCGCGGTGAGCGCTTCCTCGCTGCGCGGCCACTGCGCGGAGGTGCAAAGTCCCTTGGCGGACATCGCACCCGAATTCTTCGACGACTACGTCTACGACTTGGTGGCAACGGTATTCGGACTCATGTTCTTCCACGGCATTGCTCTGGAGCAACATTTGCAAAACACGATGGTCAGGATTGACCTGAGCGGCCAGGCTCCGGTCTATAGAGGGTTGCTCCTCCGGGACTTCTCGGGACTGCGTGCGCTTGCTCCTCGTCTGGGCGCCGAATCAGCTCGGGCATTCGAGGAAGGCGCAATGACGCTGACCGACAATTACGAGGAGTTCCTGAACAAGGGCTTCTACGCCTGCGTATTCGGCAATCTCGATGGAATCGTGCAGGAGTTTGCCGAGGCTCGGGGAGTCGGCGAGGAAACGCTGTGGCAGCGCGTCCGCGTGCAGGTCGACCGCGTCCTATCGGAGTGCCGACTACCTATTCCCCAGCAGGACCTCGAGTGGATGGGGCGCACAACCATGAGGTGCAAAGGGTTCTTGTCCATGGGGCTGACGGAGTCGGGCGCGGACATTTATGTCGACAGGACAAACCCGCTGGTGCCTGCGCTGGTAAATGAGCGGTAGGCGTATGCAACGGTCAATTCGAATACTGATCGAGCAGGCGCTCCTGTCGCGAATCGCAGGAGCCGCCGAGCTAGTGGCGCTGAACTGGTGGGTGTTCCACACGACCGGGTCGGCGACGATGGTGGGAGTAATGACCCTCGCCCGCCTGGTCCCGCTTATCGTGGCCGGGCCTCGCCTGGGTGCTCGGGCCGACAGAACCGAGCCCACCCGGCTTCTGGCTGTGGTGCTCTCGGTTGGAGCTGTCATGACCCTGTTGTGCGCCGGGGTGATGCATTTCGTAGCAGGCCGACAGTGGGCGGTGTGGGTCGTTTTGCTTCTCGTGGCTGCACGCTCGGCGGTGACCTCTGCGGAGCCAGCAATACGCAACGCTGTTTTGGCGCGAATTAGCGGAAAAGCAGGGCTAATAAAGTCCATGTCCTCGCTGTCGCTAGCCCTGACTACATCGTTAATCATCGGGCCCGGGGTCGCAGGAGGCCTGATGGCGTGGGAAGGCCCGGCCCTCGTCATCGCGGTGAGCGGGGTTGGATTCGCTGTCTCTGCAGTGCTAACACGGGCCCTTCCGCGGCAGCTCCCGGCCTGCTCCGTGCGCGGGCGTCCGAAAGGCTCCCCGTGGCCGGAGGCAGTAGCTCAGGCGCGGAGAGTTCCCCGGCTTGGGGCGCAGCTCATTCTCTCTGCGGGCCCCATGCTGTGCATTTTTCCCTACACCGCCATGCTTCCAATCCTCGCAGATACCATTTTCGAAAATGGGGCGCAGCTGGGAATCGCCTACCTATCCGCGGCTTCCGGCGTCGGAGCCGTCGTCGGGGCCCTCTGCCTGCGATTCCTCTTGCCCGAACGTCCCAGTGCGATCGCCTTTCTGTCTGCTGCACTTTTGTGCTTGCCGACGGTAGCCCTGGCCGCGACCGGCCATCTTCCGGCAGTGGCGGGATTAGTGCTGATAGGGGCGATTGGCCTGGTAGGGCAGCTATACCGAACTTCGAATAGGGCAGCGGTCCTCTTATTTGCCCCGGAGGAGCGCAGGGGACTATTCGGTGGTATTTCGCAGACAGATCGCGTCCTGATTCCGGCTGGCGCGTTCCTGTTTGGCGTTATCGCAGATATGGGAGGGGTAGCGGCAATGGCGATTGCAATGGCCGGTGCCAATGCACTGCTGATCGTGCCGGCTGCTGCGATGGTGCTGAAGCATCGCAAGTCAGCGAAAATTAAGGCATAAAAAAGAAGGGGACGGAAAAACTCCGTCGCCTTCTTTTTAGCTATGAGCTAGAGCTGCGAGCAGTCAATTACTCAGCCTCTTCCTCAGCCGGCTCATCCGGGGTCTCAGCCTCGCCCATGCCCTCGATGTCGGCATCGACGTCACCAGCCGGCTCCTCCTCCGGCTCGACGATGTTGAAGATGAGCAGGTCAGCGTCGTCGGTGAGGACCAGGCCCTCTGGCAGGGTAACGTCGCCGGCGTGAACCATGGTGCCGACCTCTGCACCCTCGACGGAGACCTCGATCTCTTCCGGAATAGCCAGAACCGGTGCATTGACCAGAATGGTCTCGGCATCCTGCATGAGCAGGGCACCCGGAGCGAGCTCGCCAGTCGGAACGACCGGAACCTCAACCTCAACCTTCTCGTCACGGTGAATGGCGAGCAGGTCAGCGTGGTCGATGTCGAGAGTCAGCGGGTTCTGGTCAACAGCCTTAACCATGGACAGCTGGGACTCGCCCTCGATGTTGACGTCCAGAACAGCGTTGACACCGTGGTTACGGATGACAGCGTGGAAATCCAGAGTGTCAACGAGGATGTGCTTCGGAGCATCCAGGTCAGCGCCGTAGATGACAACCGGGATGTCGCCAGCAACGCGAGCACGGCGAGCGGCACCCTTGCCGAACTCGGTGCGGTTACGAGCATCAATCTTGATGATGTTGGGCTTTGCCATGAAAATGGACTCCTAAACGATTCGATACTGAGTCGTCGAGTCGAGCACGTGCCGCATCCATGCCACCGTGGGCGCAAAAGTTGGGCTGCGAGCGTCGCGTCGATAACGGCAACCACCTACTGTGGTCGCCCTCGCCGAGACTTACCGGAAAAATTGTAGTGGACTAACAGGTCAAACAGCAAACCCCGCCACCACCAGCAAAACTAGGTTGCTGGTCGCGGCGGGGTGCCCGTCGGCAAGCGGAAAGAGCTTATGCCTGACCCTCGAAGAGAGTGGTGACGGAACCGTTTTCGAAGATCTCGTGGATTGTCTTAGCCAGCAGCGGCGCAATTGGCAGGACGGTCAGGTTGTCCCAGCCCTCGGTGGACTGCGGCAGAGTATCGGTGGTGATGACCTCGCGGGCACCGCACTTCGACAGGCGCTCGCGAGCTGGGTCAGAGAAGACACCGTGCGTGGTAGCGATGATGACATCGGAAGCGCCAGCCTCACGCAACACCTTGACAGCGCCGGCGATGGTGCCGCCGGTGTCAATCATGTCGTCGATGAGTAGACAGGTCTTACCGGAGACCTCGCCGACCACACGGTTGGCGACAACCTGGTTCGCGACATCGACGGAACGGGTCTTGTGAATGAAAGCCAGCGGGGCATCGCCCAGGGTGTTGGCCCACTTCTCGGAAACCTTCACACGGCCGGCGTCAGGGGAGACCACGACGAGGTTGTCCAGGGAGTAGTTCTTCTTGATGTACTCCGACAGAATCGGCATGGCGTGCATGTGATCGACCGGGCCGTCGAAGAAGCCCTGAATCTGATCGGTGTGGAGGTCCACGGAGACGATGCGGTCAGCGCCGGCGGTCTTGAGCAGGTCAGCGACCAGGCGAGCGGAAATCGGCTCACGGCCACGGTGCTTCTTGTCCTGGCGGGCGTATGGGAAGAACGGCAGGATAGCGGTGATGCGCTTGGCCGAACCGCGCTTGAGCGCGTCAATCATAATCAGCTGTTCGATGAGCCACTTATTCAGCGGTGCCGGGTGTGCCTGTAGCACGAAGGCATCGGAACCGCGGACGGATTCCTCGTAGCGTACGAAGATTTCGCCGTTGGCAAAATCACGAGCGGTCATCGGAGTCAGCTCTGTGCCGAGCTCCTTGGCAACTGCCTCGCCCAATTCCGGGTGTGCCCTTCCGGAGAAGAGCATGAGGTTCTTTTGGTTATCGATCCACTGGCCGGTCATCTGCCGTCTAGCCTTCCTGGTCTTCCTTGTTGTTGTCAGCTACCTGCGCCGCCTGCGCTGCCTCAGCAGCAGCGGTACCTGGACGCTTCCGCTCGACCCATCCCTCGATGTTGCGCTGACGGCCACCACTGACCGCCAATGCTCCCGGAGGAACGTCGTCCTTAATAACAGTACCTGCACCTGAGTACGCACCATCACCCACGGTCACCGGAGCGATGAACATGGTGTCGGAGCCGGTGCGAACATGCGAGCCGATAACGGTGCGGTGCTTGTTGACACCGTCGTAGTTCACGAACACGCTGGAGGCGCCAATGTTGGAGTGCTCGCCAATCTCCGCATCGCCGACGTAGGTCAGGTGCGGAACCTTCGAACCGTTTCCAATCTGCGCGTTCTTCGCCTCTACGAAGCCACCGAGCTTCGCGCCGACACCGAGTTTGGTGTTCGGGCGAATGTAGGTGAACGGTCCGACCGTCGCATCCTCGCCGATCTCCGAATCGGAACCGTGTGTACGCACGACGCTGGCGCGCTTGCCGACGACCATGTTGGTCAGTGTCGTGTCCGGTCCCACGGTGGCCCCGTCGCCAATCACAGTCTTGCCGTGCAGCTGGGTGCCCGGCAGAATCGTGACATCGCGTCCGATCTCCACCTCAACATCAATCCACGTGGTGTCCGGATCGACGATAGTGGCACCCGCGCGCATAGCTTCCTCGCAGGTGCGGCGGTTGAGCTCGCGGCCAAGGGTAGCCAGCTGTACGCGGTCATTGACACCGGCGACGACGGTGGCGTCGGCGAGGCGGTGGCCGCGCACTGAGCGGTCAGCCTCACGGGCGATGCCAATGACATCGGTGAGGTAGAGCTCGCCCTGGGCATTGTTGGTGTCCAACTGCTTGAGGGCGTTTGCCAGGGTCTCGGCATCGAATGCGTAGACACCGGAGTTGACCTCGGTGATCTCACGTTCCTCGTCGGAGGCGTCTTTTTCCTCCACGATGCGCAGAACTTCGCCGTCGGCGTTACGAACGATGCGGCCGTAACCATGCGGGTTTTCAGCAGTGGAGGTCAGCACGGTCACGGCAGCGCGTGGCTTGCGGTTGTGCTCTTCGAGCAGCGCCTGGAGCGCTTCGGAATCCAGCAGCGGAACATCGGAAGTGGTTACCAAGATGGTGCCATCGAAATTCTGCAGCTCAGGGTGTTCCAGTGCGCACTGAACAGCGTGGCCGGTACCGTTTTGTTCTTCCTGCGGGGCAATGACGACGTCGTTGGAGTGCTCGGCCTTCTCTGTCCAGGTGCCGATGGCGTCGATTACCTTTTCGCGCTGGTGGCCAACGACAACAGCAATCTCTTCCGGACTAATTCCCTTGGCGGCATAGAGCGCGTGCTCCAACATGGTACGACCGCCGATAGCGTGCAGCATTTTCGGCGTATCGGATTTCATTCGGGTGCCTTGACCCGCGGCGAGAATGACCACAGCGGTGGCCGAACCGTTTGACATGAAACTTGCTACTCCTCGGTCAGGGTGCATCACGGTCACGGCGGGGCGAAAAGTCACTTCTTAATTAAGGGGCCGGCCCCCCGCTTGCTCTCCCACCAGGACTCGAACCTAGAATGCCGGTACCAAAAACCGGAGTGTTGCCATTACACCATGGGAGAATGGGGCGAACGCGAAAAAATTGCATGGCTGAGTCGACTCAGCCGGCTCGCTTGCGCCTGCGATATACGATAGCAAGACTTTAGCCACTAATCTAAAAGCATGGCCTCTAATTCTCCGAGACGACGTATGACCGGTCCACAGCGCAAAGCTCAGCTGACAGAAGTCAGCCGTGGAATCTTTGCCGCCAAGGGGCTTGATGCCGCCTCAATGGAGGAGATCGCTGCCGCAGCCGGGGTGTCAAAGCCGGTTGTCTACGAACATTTTGGTACCAAAGAGCGGCTCTACCAGGCAGTCGTCGACCAGGAGATGAAGACCCTGGAGGCCACGATTAGGGAAGCGTTGTCCCTGGGGCGCTCGCGTTACCGCATCGAACAGGCGGTGTTGGCACTGCTGACTTATGTCGAGGAAAACCCGGAGGGATTCTCCATTATTTCTCGCGACCCCGGTGTGGCGGGTGGCTATGAGACGTTGCTGAATAATGCCACTGAGTCGGTTACGCCTATCCTCGCCGAGGCTTTCAAACGCGCTGGCTTCGACCCGGCCATGTCGGTGCTCTACGGAAACTGCATGGTCGGTATGGTTTCGCAGACCGCTCGCTGGTGGATGGAGAAGCGCAGTCCGGATAAGGAGACGGTGGCGGCGCACATCGTGAACCTGTGCTGGAACGGGCTGGCCGGCATGGAGGGGGCCCCGACTCTGCATGGCTCCGCTGATGTGCCAGCGGCCGCTGAGGGCGCGAAGTTCGGAGCAGGTGCTGCAGCAGACCCGATGCAGGTGGCGGAGAACGGCTAACCAGCACGCAGGGTGAATCCGGGGTGCATGGTTATATTGGGGCTATGCCAACTTCTGCGTCTTCCTCGGCGAAAGCCACACCCAGCATTCTGCCGAACCCGCTATCGGGGCTGGAAAGCCTCGTTGTCACGGATCCTCAATTTGTCGGCGTGCTCGGGCGCATCGGCGAAGACGAGCTGGCGCTCACGGGTGCGGACGCGGTGCGTTCGCACCTTATTTACGCCATGTCCACGAAGGTGCCGGTGCTGGTCGTCACGGCTACTGGCCGTGAGGCGGAGGACCTGACTGCCGAGGTCAAGTCGATGATCGGCGACCGTGTAGCTATGTTCCCCTCGTGGGAGACGCTCCCGCATGAGAAGCTTTCGCCGGCCGTGGATACTGTGGCGCAGCGTCGTAAGGCGCTTTACGACGTTCGCCGGGGCAAAGTCGACGTTCTGATTGCGGCGGTGCGCTCGTTGGTGCAGCCGATTGTGGACGACCTCGAGGCTGAAGCCAGCGCGCCCATCCACATCCAGCTGGACCAGGACTGCGAGAACCTGGTTGAGCGGCTGGTGCATCACGGCTATTCGCATGTGGACATGGTCGGCAGGCGTGGCCAGTTTGCCGTGCGCGGCGGCATCGTCGATGTGTTCCCGGCGACCGAAGAGCTGCCGGTGCGTATCGAGCTCTGGGGCGACGAAGTCACTGACCTGCGCGCCTTTTCCGTCGCTGACCAGCGCACGATTTCTGAAGTTGAAGTCGACCAGCTGGATATCTTCCCGTGTCGCGCACTGCTTATCGACGACGACGTGAAGGCCGCCGCCGAGAAACTCGCCACCACGCGCTCTGGGCAGGTCCAAGAAATGCTCACCCGCATCGGAGATGGCCAGTGGGTCGAGGGCATGGAGTCGCTGATCCCGCTGATTAGTCAGCATCCGATGAAGATGCTCACCGAGGTCATGCCGGAGAAAACGCATGTGCTCATGTGCGGGCCGGAGCGCATTCGCTCCCGTGCGCAGGACCTCATCAGTGCAGGCGAGGAATTCATGGCCGCGGCCTGGGAAACCGCCGCGATGGGTGGCTCGGCGCCAATTGCCACCGATGGATTGGAACCCAGCGCCTACCGCAGCTTGGCCTCTATCCCGATGCCTACTTCGTGGCATATTTCCCCGCCCGGCATGTTGGAGACGGGAGTTACCGAAGATGATGTGCTGCCGCTGACCTTTGAGCCTGGGCCCGCGCCGCGGGGTGACCTGAAGGAAATCGGTCACCTGATGAAGCAGCTGCGCGATGCCACGGTCGCGGGGGAACGAGTGGCGTACGTGGCGGCGACGCCCGCGGGAGCGCGTCGGCAAGCGGAAAGGTTTAGGGAAGCCGGAATTGCGACGCGCATGGCGGCGGGCCCGGAGTATCCCGAGTCCGGAAGAATTACCGTCTACCAGGGTGTTTTGCACGGCGGCCTGGTGTTCCCGCGTATTCCCGGTGGCGCGCTGACTCTGATTACTGAGCAGGACATCACGGGAAACCGCATCGCGGAAGGTGCCCTTGGTGGTCGCCGTAAACCGGCGAAGCGCCGTGGTCGCGTGGATCCGCTGGCACTGAAGGCCGGCGACTATGTCGTACACGACACTCATGGCATCGGTCGATTTGTGAAGCTCACTGAGCGCACCATCGGCACGGGCGAGGATCAGGCTCGCCGCGAGTACGTGGTGCTCGAGTACGCACCGAGCAAGCGCGGAGGCCCCTCGGACCAGCTCTACGTGCCGATGGAGAGCCTGGATCTGCTGTCGCGCTATGTCGGCGGCGAAAAGCCCGCGCTGTCGAAGATGGGCGGCTCGGACTGGAAGTCCACCAAGCGCAAGGCCCGTGGTGCTGTCCGCGAGATTGCGGAAGAGCTGGTCAAGCTCTACGCCGAGCGTCAAGCCGCGCCGGGCCACGCGTTCGCGCCGGATACGCCGTGGCAGCAGGAGATGGAGGATAACTTCCCCTTCACCGAGACTGAGGACCAGCTGCAGGCCATCGACGAAATCAAGTCCGACATGGAAAAGCCGGTACCGATGGACCGCGTGCTCATCGGCGATGTCGGCTACGGCAAGACCGAGGTGGCACTGCGTGCTGCTTTCAAAGCGGTTCAAGATGGCCGTCAGGTAGCAGTGTTGGTGCCGACCACGCTGTTGGCACAGCAGCATTTGACTACTTTCACTCAGCGTATGGAGGGCTTCCCAGTCACCATCCGCGGGCTGTCCCGCTTCACCTCGCCGAAGGACTCCAAAGAGGTTCTCGAAGGGTTGAAGAATGGGACGGTCGATATTGTTATCGGCACGCATCGTCTCTTGCAGACCGGCGTGCAGTGGAAAGAACTCGGTCTGGTCATCGTTGACGAGGAGCAGCGTTTCGGCGTCGAGCACAAGGAGCACATCAAGGCGCTGCGTCACCACGTCGACGTGCTCACCATGTCCGCAACGCCAATTCCGCGCACGCTCGAAATGTCGATTGCCGGCATCCGCGAGATGAGCCAGATTCTCACCCCGCCGCAGGACCGCCACCCGGTGCTGACATACGTCGGCGCGCAGTCTGACAAGCAGGTCGCCGCTGCTATCAGGCGCGAGCTGCTTCGCGACGGCCAGGTGTTCTACCTGCACAATAAGGTGGAAACCATTGACAAGGTCGCCCAGAATATCCGCAATTTGGTGCCCGAGGCCCGTGTGGTGGTGGCCCACGGTCAGATGGGGGAGGAGCAGCTGGAGCGCACGGTCGATGGCTTCTGGCAGCGCGAGTACGACGTTCTGGTGTGTACCACCATCGTGGAGACCGGCCTGGATATTGCCAACGCCAATACGTTGATTGTGGAAAACGCCCACCATATGGGTCTTTCCCAGCTGCACCAGCTGCGTGGTCGCGTGGGCCGTTCCCGCGAGCGCGCGTATGCCTACTTCCTCTACCCGGAGAATCAGACGCTGACGGAGACTTCCTACGACCGTCTGTCCACGATCGCGCAGAACAATGACTTGGGTGCCGGTATGGCCGTGGCCATGAAGGACTTGGAAATGCGTGGAGCCGGAAATATCCTCGGTGCGGAGCAGTCCGGTCACATTGCCGGCGTCGGCTTCGACATGTACGTCCGACTGGTTGGCGAGGCCGTGGCTGCACTGAAGGCAGTGGCCGATGGTGAAACTCCGGATGCTTCCGATAACGAACCGAAGGAAGTTCGGATTGATTTGCCGGTGGATGCGAATATTCCGGCCGAATATGTGTCGTCGGAACGCCTACGTCTAGAGGCGTACCGCAAATTTGCTGCCGCCAGTGCGCTGGACGATATCGACGTAGTGCTCGAAGAGCTCGTCGACCGATACGGAACCCCACCCATTGAGGTGGAGAGACTAGCGGTTATTTCACGACTTCGAATTATTTGCCGGGAATTCGGCGTGCATGAAGTTCAAGCCATGGGGGCGCACATTAGAATAACCCCTATGGAGCTTGCTGACTCCAAGCAGGTGCGTCTCAAGCGCCTGTATCCACAGGCGACCTATCGTGCGGCAACGCGCACGGTTTCCGTCGGAATGCCGAAGGAAGGGCGAGGGTTGCGGGCAAAACCTGTCCGCGATATTGCATTGGTGCAGTGGGTAGCAGACTTCTTGACATCGATGGCGGGAATTCCACGTATGGATATCTCGCACATGGGAAAGGACTAGAAACCGTATGACTATCATCAAGCTCGATAGCCGCTTTCCAACTGCAATTCCGCTGGAAGCCGCTAGCCTGCTGACCGGTGAAGTCAGCTACACCGAAGAAGTCCCGATCCGTGTGCGCTGGGCAATCGCCGACGCCGGTGGGCACTCGGTGTCCCAGGCGGAGATTCTGGTCACCACCGATATGGAAAATGACGAGGTACTCGATCGCCTCGATGCGGGCGAGAAAGTCTACTCGGTCGAGCTGGATGATGCGCCGGACCCAGCAGCTCCAGCGGACCCGGCCCCTCCGGTTGCAGCGGCTCCAGTGCAGGAGTCGGCGCCGGAACAAGAACCGGAACCAGTGGCAGAACCGCTGACTCCGCAGGAACAGCTTGCCGCAGCTCGTCTGCCCCACGTCGTCGAGGCGGTGGACATCATGGCGGCCGCACGGCGCACGGGGCAGTGGGAAGCTCGCCAGACGCACAAGAGCCTGCTGCCGTATCTCATTGAAGAGACCTACGAGTTTGTCGATGCAGTCAACGAGGGCGGTGACATTCGTAGCGAGCTGTCAGATCTGCTGCTGCAAGTCCTCTTCCACGCTGAAATCGCTGAGGACTTCGACTTCGACGACGTGGCGACCGACTTTATTTTGAAGATGCGAGCTCGTCAGCCGTACCTCTTCGACGGCACTGTGGCCGAGGGAGAAATGGTCTCGGAGGAAGAGCAGGAGCGACTGTGGACTTACGGCCGCGGACGTCCGCGCTCGAACCCGGCTACGCAGTTGCCAGCTCTGACTTTGGCTGAGGAAGCCATCCGCCGCGCACGTGCGCTGGGACTGTCCGATGCCGACATTCCAGTGGAGATTCTGGTCCCGACCCCGGGACTGGAGACTGAGTCCGGTGCTGAAGAGCGGACCCGGCAGGCTTCACGCGCATTCCTGGCTGAGCTGGCCCAGGTGGAGAATCAGCAGGCCGGTAGTGCTGAGCAGTGGGCAGCGGGCAGCGAAGATAACGAAGAGGCTGAGGACCTCGGCCCGTCGGAAAGCGACAGCTAGTTTCCAACAAAAGTGATTTCTGTCCTCGAGTTTGAGTGATTTTTATGGTTTACCCCGTAGAGTAATTCCCCATGCCTTCTAATTCTCCCTTTGATGAATACGCGCACCCCGCACCCCGCGGGGCGAAGCCGCGTGGCCGCAGTAGGGGGAAAAAGAAGTCCTCGCGAGGCTGTGGCTGTCTCGGTCTAACCTCCCTGGCGGTGCTGATTATCATTGGCACGGTTGGGGCGTTGGCGATGTTCACTGGACCCGTTATCCCGTCGTTGACCAAGAAGCCGATTCCGGACAATGTGCCGCCTGCCGCGGCTGAGCCACCGCCGATGATTGATGTCAACGCGCCCGGGCGCACCTCTGAACAGCTCCGACAGTGGGCGCAGCAGATTTCCCCGAAGACGGGGATTTCTGAGGACGCCCTCCGCGCCTACGGCAACGCATATGTGATTGCGGCCGAACAGTTCCCGAACTGCCACCTGGAGTGGAACACGCTTGCAGGACTGGGCAAGGTGGAGACTAATCACGGCACGTACTCGGGCAATTGGCTCAAGCCGGCGCATATCGGTGCCGATGGGGTAGTGCGTCCGACGATTATCGGTCCGCCGCTGGACGGCACGAATGGTTTCGCTGAGGTTCTCGATACTGACAACGGCGAACTCGACGGTGACACAGAGTATGACCGCGCTGTGGGGCCGATGCAGTTTATTCCCGAGACATGGCATCGCTTTGCGATGGATGCTTCGGGGGATGGTGTCGCGGACCCCAATAACGTCGACGACGCGACTGCGACGACCGCGCGGATGCTCTGCAGCGACGAACGCGACCTCGCCACCCCGGAAGGGTGGGCATCTGCAATTCGCTCATATAACCAATCTGAGCAGTATCTTCGCGATGTCCGGGACGCTGCGGCGAACTATGCGCTGAATCAGCCCGCATAGGGTGAAAAGGATTTAAGGCGAAGGTTGGCAAACCGTGCCACAATTGGAGTCATGTGCCGGAACGGTTCCGGCGGAAAGGTGACCTATGGCTGCAATCATCGAGTTGAACGCACGCGAAATTCTGGACTCCCGTGGTAACCCGACCGTTGAGGTTGAGGTGCTGTTGGAAGACGGCGCTGTGGGCCGCGCTGCGGTTCCGTCCGGTGCCTCTACCGGTGTACACGAGGCTCACGAGCTCCGCGATGGTGAGGATCGTTACCTGGGCAAGGGTGTCCAGAAGGCTGTCCGCGCGGTGCTCGAGGAGATTGAGGACGCAATTATCGGCCTCGAAGCTGAGGATCAGCGTCTCGTTGACAAGACCATGATTGAGCTGGACGGCACTGAAAACAAGTCCCGTCTGGGTGCCAACGCCATTCTCGGTGTGTCCATGGCCGTTGCCAAGGCCGCTGCTGAGTCCGCTGGCCTCGACCTGTTCCGCTACGTCGGCGGCCCGAACGGCCACATTCTTCCGGTTCCGATGATGAACATTCTCAACGGTGGCGAGCACGCTGACTCCGGTGTTGACGTCCAGGAGTTCATGATTGCTCCGATTGGTGCTCCGACCTTCAAGGAAGCACTGCGCGTCGGCGCTGAGGTCTACCACGCGCTGAAGAAGGTCATTAAGGACAAGGGACTGTCCACTGGTCTCGGCGACGAGGGTGGCTTCGCTCCGTCGGTCGAATCCACCAAGGCTGCACTGGACCTGATTGTTGAAGCAATTGAGGCCGCTGGCTACAAGCTGGGCGACGACGTCGCTCTGGCTCTGGACGTCGCTTCTTCCGAGTTCTACAAGGACGGAAAGTACCACTTCGAAGGTGGCGAGCGCACCTCTGAGGAGATGGCAGCTGTCTACGCTGACCTCGTTGAGAACTACGCCATCGTCTCCATCGAGGATCCGCTGCAGGAAGATGACTGGGAGGGCTACACTACCCTGACCGCTCAGCTTGGTGACAAGGTCCAGATTGTCGGCGATGACTTCTTCGTTACCAACCCGAAGCGTCTGGCTGAGGGCATTGAGAAGAAGGCCGCTAACGCTCTGCTGGTCAAGGTCAACCAGATCGGTTCCCTGTCTGAGACCTTCGAGGCCGTCGCAATGGCCCACAACGCCGGTTACAAGACCATGATGTCGCACCGCTCCGGTGAGACTGAGGACACCACCATCGCTGACCTGGCCGTCGGTCTCAACTGTGGCCAGATCAAGACCGGTGCTCCGGCTCGCTCCGAGCGCGTTGCTAAGTACAACCAGCTGCTGCGCATCGAAGAGTACCTCGGCGACGCCGCAGTCTACGCTGGCCGCAGCGCTTTCCCGCGTCTTAAGTAAGTAGTTGATACGCTGCGAAAGCTGCGTATAGCACTGCCCGCCCGCACCACGCACGTGGTTGTGGGCGGGTTTTTGTTATTTCATCGGCTGACGGTCGGGTAGAGTGTGGGGCATGAGTGCATCGGACCGATCTCGCCGCGGAACACAGTCGCGCCCTGCAGGGGCGGGGCAGCGTTCGGCAGCGGCAATCGCATCGGGAATGCGCTCGCTGAGCACGGCACAGAAGATCGGTATTGGTCTGCTGGTGCTTTTCTTAGTTTCTGTTCTCGCAATCCCGCTGCGGACTTTTGCACAACAGCAGGCGGATGTAGCCGCAACGCAGGACAATATTGCGCGCATGGAACAGCGAATTGAGCAGCTAGAGGATGAAAAGGAGCTTTACTCCAACCCTGCCTATATCAAGGAGCAGGCACGCCTGCGCCTGGGGCTGGTAGAGCCGGGGGAGACCCCATTCCGTATCCTCGATCCGGCAGTGGGCGAACAGCCTGTGACGCAGCCCGAGGAAATTCCGCAGCACCAGGCCAAGAAGTGGTACGAGACTCTGTGGGATTCCATTTCCATCCCGCCCGAACCTGAAGAGACTCGCCCGAATCCGGGGCGCGATCAGGCAACGAAGCCCGAGAGCTTGCCGACGGTACCGGAGTCCTAAATCTCCGTAGGGCTCTCGGTGAGGTTGCATGCGTGGCGGAGTGTGCCGTCGTAAAGCGAAACAACGCGCTTGTAAGGCGACTGTGAGATTATGTGTCAGTAAAACGGAAGCAAAAGGAGTGTGACCGATGTCTGTGGATACCGCAGATTTGGAAGTGATAGCGGAGCAGCTCGGACGTGAACCACGGGGTGTAGTGGACATCTCTTACCGCAGCCCCGACGGCACTCCTGGTGTGGTCAAGACGAAGCCTCGTTTGGACGATGGCACTCCGTTTCCCACGCTCTTTTACCTGACTGATCCGCGTTTGACAGCGGAGGCCTCCCGGTTGGAGACGACCGGCGTGATGAAGGAAATGACCGCGCGTCTGGAAAGCGACGAAGAGCTCGCGGCCGATTACCAGCGCGCGCACGAGGCGTTTCTGGCGGAGCGCAATGAGATGGAAGACCTGGGCACGGACTTCTCCGGTGGCGGCATGCCTAGGCGCGTGAAGTGCCTGCACGTCCTTATTGCCTACGCGCTGGCCAAGGGGCCGGATCACTTCCGACTGGGTACTGAGTCGGTGGCGCTGGCGGCGGAGAACGAGAAGCTGCGCGGCACTGCGATTCCCGCAGATTGGCCCACGATTGCCGAGCTCGGTATTGCGTACCCGGGGGTGGAGGGATAAATGACGACCCTCGCTGCCGTCGACTGCGGTACTAACTCGCTTCGCCTGCTTATCAGCCGGGTCGAGGTCGTCGATGGAGTTCTCGAAATCACAGAACTGCACCGACTGATGGAAATCGTCCGCCTTGGCCAGGGCGTGGATGCCACTGGCATGCTGGCCCCGGAGGCACTGGAGCGCGTGCGGGAGGCTCTGACGAAGTATGCGGAGCTTATGCAGGTCGAAAGAGTGCAAGCAGTCCGAATGGTGGCGACATCGGCGACGCGCGACGCAAGCAACCGTGACGATTTCTTCGCCATGACCCGCGAGATTCTCGCTCCGTGGGGTGCAGAGGCCGAGGTTATTTCCGGCGACGAGGAAGCGGCGCTGTCCTTCCGCGGGGCAGTCGATGACTTGGAGCCCGAGCTGGGTCCGTATTGCGTCATCGACGTCGGCGGCGGCTCCACCGAGGTTATTGTCGGTGACCACGATGGTACGGTAGCCGGCTCTGATTCCGTGGCTATGGGCAGTGTGCGCTTGACCGAACGGTTCCTGCAGGCCTCGCCGCCGACGGCGGAGCAGGTCCAGGAGGCGCGTTCGTATGTTGCGGAACTGGCCGACGAGATTATTGCGAAGGTGCCTGTCGACAAGGCTCGCACCATCGTCGGCTGCGCCGGGACCTTCACCACCCTGTCGGCGCTGGCACAGGGCCTAGAAACCTACGACCCCGAGGCAATCCACCTGTCGCAGCTGCGCTTTGGGGCGTTGCGTGCGTTGACAGCATCCGTCGTCGAGACCGATGCGGAATCCCTTGCTGCGAATCCGGTCATGCACCCGAAACGCGCGGATGTCTTCGCCGGTGGTTCCATCATTGTTGACGGTCTGATGGACATGTTTGAGGCGCTGCCACTTTCCGAGGCAGCCAAGGAAGAGCAGCGCTTTTTCTACATCAGCGAGAAGGATATCCTCGACGGAATTGTGGCGAGTTTGGTAGACACCCATATCGCCCATTAATCTTTCTTAGGGGCCCCTATAGCCCAATTGGCAGAGGCAGAGGACTTAAAATCCTTTCAGTGTGGGTTCGAGTCCCACTGGGGGCACCAAAAGGCCAGGTAGGAGCGTTTTTCTGCCTGGCCTTTTGCTATTTGTGTGCGCTCCACACGTATTACGGCAGGACGTTGAACTTCTTGCCGAGAACAAGTGCCGTGTTGAACACCTTCGAGTACAGCTCACGCGGCATCTGTGGCATCGACACCGGGGAAAGACGCTGCACGGTCACCGTCTGCGCATCGGTGTACTTCAGCAAGCCGCCCGCTGCTTGACGACGGCCCACACCCGAATCCTTGAAACCACCCATCGGGGCATCGACAGACGCGAAGGCCGCAGCAAAACCATCGTTGACATTCACAGTGCCGGCCTCAAGCTGTGGAGCCAGCTCCTTTGCACGACGCGGGGAGGTCCACAGCGAAGCGTTGAGGCCATAACGGGAATCGTTGGACTTGGCGATAGCCTCATGGACATCCGAGACACGCTGGAGGACTACCACCGGGCCGAATACCTCTTCGGTCAGCAGCGCGACGCCCTCCGGGACGTCGGTAAGCACGGTCGGCTCGTAGAACAGCGGTCCTAGATCCGGGCGAGGACGACCACCAGCCAGCACGGTGGCGCCGGCCTCGATGGCCTCGTCGACCATGGACTTGACGATGTCGAACTGCCCCTGCGACTGCAGGCAGCCCATCTCGGTTTCCCACTCGTAGCCAGCGCCGATGGACATTGCCTTCACGCGGTCGGTGAATGCCGGGACGAATTCGTCCCAGACGGAGTCCACGACATAGATTCGCTCAATGGACACGCACAGGTGACCGGAGTTGGTGAAGCAGCCGATGCGCGCGCCCTCGACCGCGCGGTTGATGTTGGCATCCTCAGCGACAATCAGCGGGTTCTTGCCGCCGAGCTCCGCGGAGAAACTAATCAGGCGCTCGCCGCACTGCTGTGCCAGTGAGCGGCCGGTCTCGGAGGAGCCGGTGAACATCAGGAAGTCGCACTGGCCGACAATGCCCTGGCCGACAACGCGACCTGGGCCTGGAATGACCTGGAAGAGATCCTCCGGAAGACCAGCGCGGTAGAGCAAATCGACAGCGAAGAGAGCGGTAAACGGAGTGGTGCTGTCCGGCTTGAGCACGATGGCGTTACCAGCCATCAGTGCAGCCAGCGCGTCGGAAACCGCGAGAGTCAGTGGGTAATTCCACGGAGCAATAACACCGACGACGCCCTTTGGGTGGTGGTAGACGGTGGTCTTGGAAAGTACTGGGACAGCACCGTGTGCTCGCTTCGGCTCAAGCAGTTTCGGGCCCTGATTGCCGTAGTAGCGGGCGGTGATAGCGGTGTGTACGAGCTCCTCGTGGGCACTGGCGCGGTTCTTGCCGGTCTCGGCCTGCAGCAGGTCCAGCACCTGGTCGCAGTGGGTAAACAGCAGGTCGTGGAAGTGGTGCAGCACTTCGCCGCGCTTTTCCGGTGCCATGCGGGCCCACTTCTTCTGCGCCGCACGGGCACGCTTGAAGGCCTCGTCGACATCGGCCTGGGTACCGACAGGAATCTGCGCCAGCTCCTGGCCGGTAAATGGCGCCGAGATAGTGGCGGTCTTCGACTTATCAGCTACCGTGACGCGCTGAAGAAGGCGGGCAACGAGCTCGTCGTTAAGCGGATTGCGGATGGTAGTTCGGTTTGTCGTGGCAGTAGATGCTGTCATGGCACAGATACTACTGTTGCGCGACGTTCCGAGATAGTAAATTTGGCAAAACTACTAAAATTTAGAAAACTCTAGTAAGTAGTCCAGCCCATCCGACGGTTGCGGTCCGGGTCGCGCGGGCCATCGTTGCCGAACTCGAACGGTTCGTGACCGTCGACATCGCCGTAGCGCATCTCCGGGTCATCATCCAGATCGTCGTCGACGTCGATGTCCGGCTTTTCCTCTGCCAACCGCTTGCCGAGAGTGTCATGCGGAGAAGCGCCCCGCCAGCGGTCTGGAGGATCCATTACATAATTCTCGCCGTCACCGGTGAGGAAGTCGCCATCGAGCCCCTCTGAGCCATCGAGCGTGGTCTCGTCGAAATCACCAGTGGTATCCGGATCGTAGTCAAGGCCATCAGACATCTTGACCAACCTCCTGTTTCGTAATCACTCAAGTGGTGCCCACGCCTGGCGACTGTGAGTGTTTCCGCGATTACAAAATCACCGCCAGCAGGCGAGGAATTACCTTGATACTAACTGTTTTTCAGGGTTGGGAACAATACCTTTACGTCGCCCGTTGTAGACAGTGTAGGCAGATGTATGCGCGTGTGCCTAAGTTCAAAACTTGTAAGAAAAACTGAGAAAAAGAAAGAAGGACGACGTGCGCGAAAGCAGCAATCCTGCATTCAGTTCACTTACTAAGACCGTCGCCCGCGGACAGGCGGGCGCACAACACTACGGCCAAGGTCAGATGGGCGCTGACTACGGGGATAACCCGTACCAGTCGCAGGTTGCCGCCGACTACCGTCCGATGACGGTCGACGATGTCGTTTCCAAGACCGGCATCACGCTGGCAACCATCATCGTTTTGGCTGCAGTCAACTTCTTCATTGCCGTTAGCGTCTCCACCAGCCTGGCCATGATTCTGACCATCGTCGGCGCCATCGGTGGTCTGATTACTGTTTTGGTTTCCACCTTCGGCAAGAAGTACGGCTCCGCGCCGGTTACCCTCACCTACGCGGCCTTCGAGGGGCTCTTTGTCGGCGGCATCAGCTTCATGTTCACCGCCCCGATTCAGGGCGTTGCTGCTGGTGCGCTGATTATGCAGGCCGTGCTGGCCACCCTGGGTGTCTTCATCGGTATGCTCTTCGTCTACAAGTCGGGCGCTATCCGTGTGACCCCGAAGTTCACCCGATTCATGAGTGCGGCTCTGATTGGTGTCCTGGTCCTCATGCTGGGCAACCTGGTGCTCTCCCTGTTCGGTCTGGGCTTCCCGCTGCGTGACGGTGGCATGCTGTCGATCATCTTCTCGCTGGTCTGCATCGGCCTGGCAGCCTTTAGCTTCCTGATTGACTTTGATCAGGCTGACCGACTGGTCCGCGCAGGTGCTCCGGCTCAGTACGCCTGGGGTGTCGCCCTCGGCCTGGCTGTGACCTTGGTCTGGCTCTACACCGAGATTCTGCGTCTGCTGTCCTACTTCAGGGACTAAATGCTAGAAAACTAACTAACGCACAAGCGCCGGTTAGCCCGTTTTACGGGTTGGCCGGCGCTTTGCTCTTATCTGATGAGCTGCTTTCTCGATTCGCATTAAACACGGACGCGCGGTGGGCCAATCGACCGGCAGTCAACATTTTGACCAATCGGGCTGTGCAGTGTGACGTCGTAAAGCGCGATATTGAAGCGGGAGAGGGTACAAAAAATGGACCGATAGGCCATATGGGCTTCTATCGGTCCAAGAATCGGGCGCTGTGGCCCGAGATCGCCGCCTGGGTTGAGGCGGTCTAGCGCCGGGGGTAAGTAACCTCAGCGCTTAGGCATCCATCTCCGGGTTGTACGGCTCAGCCTTAACTACGGTGACAGACACTTCGTCGCCGCTCGGGGAAGCGTAAGTGCGGGTCTCGCCCTCCTTAGCGCCGACCAGAGCCTTACCCAGCGGGGAATCGGTGGAGTAGGTCTCCAGGTTCGGGTTGGAGGAGTCAGCGCCACGGGTACCGATGAGGAAGGTCTCGGTGTCGTCCTCGTCGCCGTCGTAGTAGACGTGGACCACGGTGCCAACCAGAGCCACACCAGACTCCTGCGGAATCTCGCCGACAGTGGCGCGCTGGAGTAGGTCTTCGAGGTAGCGGATGCGTGCCTCTTCCTGTCCCTGCTGCTCGCGGGCGGCATCGTAGCCTGCGTTCTCCTTCAAGTCGCCCTCTTCGCGGCGCTCGTTAATCTCGGCGGCGATGACCGGGCGGTTTTCATATAGCGCCTCAAGCTCGGCCTTGAGCTTGTCGTAGGACTCCTGGGTGAGCCATGGGCTATTGTTCTTTGCCTCAGTCATGGTTCCTCCTGTGTTTTTGGCTATTTAATACAAAAGCGGCCCCGCGTGGGGCCGTCGGCTGCGTCACAGGATAGCACTGTCACGCCACATGGCAATAACAGGCGCGTCGGAGTGTTGTCGCGCACGCTTTACGACGTGCCGTGGAAGCGCATAATCCTCAGTTGCGAAAGGAGGTTACTTCGCAGGTGCGAGGAACTCCGGAATGTCGGTGGAGCAGCCGTAGACATCGCCTGCGACGGCCAGCTCGCGGGTGGCAATGGGGACGTCCATCCGCACGGTAGCGGGGCCGCCGCCCGGGATGAATACGTCGCGACGCCCGACCTCTGCCACGTCATAGTTCAGCGCGTAGATGATGCAGTAGCTATCCAGCTCCGGCTTTTCGCGGGTGACGTCCAGCGTGAAGATGAACTGTTCATCTTCCTTACCTGGAGTGCGGCTCCAGCCCGCTTGCGTTGCAGAGACATCCGGGGCGGAGACGCGGTTCATCTGAACGAAGATGTATGCGCCGGCGATGACGAGCATGCCAACAATAGCGATGACAACCAATTTCGCAGGGAGAGTGCGATTATTATCCCCATAGCGCTCGCGCTCTCGCTTCGGCGCTGCGGTATTTCGGGTGTTTCGCTCCGAACTTTCAGCCATGCTTTTTAGCCTATCGGAGTTCTCGGTCGACGTGGTAAAATGTTGACAGTTAAACAATCTTTCTGGTGTGGCGCGGTGTCCTGCTGCTATGTCGTTCCACCGAGTAGCGATGCTGCGTGGTCATATGATGGTGCAGCGCTATAGTGGGGCGGTATTGAAACGGTGCTGGAGTAGCATCGTTGCGGTCGAAGGGCTCCGGCCTTGGCCAGAAAACATGGACTGAGATAGTAGCGGGAGTGACTTCAATTGACACTTCGTCTGATGGCAATTCACGCTCATCCTGATGACGAATCGAGCAAGGGCGCCGCAACGATGGCCCGATATGCGGCGGAAGGGCATCGCGTCAAAGTGGTGACCTGCACCGGCGGTGAGGCCGGCAGCATTCTCAACCCTGCGATGGATCGGCCGGAGGTGCGGGAGAATATCGCCGCGGTGCGCGTTCACGAAATGGCTGCAGCCGCTGAGACTCTCGGCGTTGAACATGAGTGGCTCGGCTTTACCGACTCCGGTCTGCCTGCGGGCAACCCGGTGCCGGTGCTGTCGCACGGTGTGTTTGCTCGCCAATCGGTCGAGGATGCGACCAAGCCTCTCATTCGGGCAATCCGCGAGTTTCGTCCGCACGTCGTCATTACTTACGACGAAAACGGTGGCTACCCGCACCCGGACCACATCATGACCCATATCGTGTCCATGCGCGCTTGGCTGGAGTCTGGAACGGATAAGTACCCCGAGCTCGGTGAACCATGGGAAATTTCCAAGCTCTACTACACCCACGGTTTCATCAAGGCGCGTCTCATCGCGCTGGACAACTACTACCGCGACAACGGTTTGGAAAGCCCGCTGGCCGAGTCCTTCCGCCGTTGGACTAAGACTCCCGGCGACATCATGACCCGCGTGACCACGCAGGTTGAGTGCGGCGAATACTTCCAGCAGCGGGATCAGGCGCTGCTGGCGCACGCTACGCAGATCGATCCGAACGGGCCATTCTTCGCCGTGCCGGTAGACATTCAGCAGCGCGTTTGGCCGACCGAAGAGTTTGAGCTTGCCCGCACTCGAGTGCAGACCGAGCTGCCAGAGACCGATCTCTTCGCCGGTATCGACCCCGACGCGGAATAGTCCGGAATTAACGCTAAGCTGGAACTCATGATTGAAAGCTTCGATGCCTTGGCGGCTCGCACGACAATTTTCCTGGCGCAGAACCCCACTGGTCCGCGGGGTGCTGACTTCGGAAAGGCCTCTCCTGTTGGCCTGCTCATCATTGTCGTTTTGCTCATCGTCATCCTGGCTCTCGGCTGGGATCTCTCGCGGCGCGCGAAGCGCATGGCCGCTCGCCGGAAGTTCGCCGAGGCGCACGACATGGATCCCTTCGATTCCGAGGCTGTGGATAAGGCGATGGCTGCAGCAGAGCAGCGTCGTGAAGCGGAGTAGTCAGCGTCAAGGTGTGTGCGCGTCGCTTGACGACGGGCAGTTGCGCGCACCCCTGATTGTTTCCCGTGTGGCGGGATTTGGAGTTCGAATTGCGGGATTCTAGGCAGTGCGCTACAGTCAAGCGCATGCGTATGTGGCGATTTTATTTTTCGAAGGCTCCGGAGGCAGTGACGACATAGTCACAGCCGGCGGCTATTCGTCACGTCGCCACCAACCGGAGCCAAAGGCAGCAGCCCCACCAATAGGGGCGCTGCCTTTTGTCGTATCTACAGCCAAATACATGCGTAACGCCCCAGAGAAAAGAGACCTCAGATGACCCCTCCAACTTCCCTCGAAGCCCCCGCCTCTACCGCGAACCGCCGTGTCGTAGCCTTCCACGACCTGCCCTCCCCAGAAGAGGTCATGGCCAAACAGCCACTGACCCCGAACCTAGTTAACGAAGTGGAGCAGTCGCGACTCGACATCGCCCGCGTCATCGCCCGCGAGGACGACCGCCTGCTGGTCGTTGTCGGCCCGTGCTCCATTCACGACCCCGAGGCCGCCATCGACTACGCCCGCCGCCTGAAGGCCACCGCCGATGAGCTCGACGAGGACCTGCTGGTCGTCATGCGCGTCTACTTCGAAAAGCCGCGCACCACCGTCGGCTGGAAGGGACTCATCAACGACCCCGACCTGGATAGCTCCTTCAAAATCAACAAGGGCCTGCACATGGCCCGCGAGGTGCTCATCGAGGTCCTGCGCACCGGCCTGCCCGCCGGTGCTGAATTCCTCGAGCCCAACAGCCCGCAGTACATCGCCGACGCCGTCTCCTGGGGTGCGATTGGTGCGCGCACCACGGAGTCGCAGGTCCACCGCCAGCTCGCTTCCGGACTTTCCATGCCCATCGGCTTCAAAAACGGCACCGACGGCAACGTCCAGGTCGCCGTGGACTCGCTGGTCTCTGCAGCAAACCCGCACTTCTTCTTCGGCATGAACGACCAAGGCCGCGCCGCCGTCGTCGAAACCGCCGGCAACCACAATTGCCACCTCATTCTCCGCGGCGGTACCTCCGGCCCGAACTGGGACGAGGAATCGCTTAACGACGCCGAAGCCCGCCTGAACAAGGCCGAGCAAACCGTCAGCATCATGGTGGATGCCTCCCATGCCAATTCCGGAAAATCCGAGGTACGCCAGGCCGAGGTCGTTGAGGAGCTCGGCAAGCTCATCGGTGCCGGCGATGAGCGCATCACCGGCATCATGATGGAGTCCTTCCTCGAAGCCGGCGCGCAAAAAATTACCGATGGCCGTAATGGCCTCGTATACGGCAAGTCCGTCACCGATGCCTGCATGGATTGGGAAACCACCGACCGGCTGCTGCGTACGCTTGCGGCAGAAGTCCGGAAGCGTCGGCAGGCACGTGACTAAGCACAAAGTGGCCATGCCCATTGGGTAGAGTTACATATGTGAAAGAAAACCAGCCGTCCTCACTCCGGCGGATTGCGTATCCGCTCTACGAGCGCAAACTAGCCCAAGAGCTAGAAGGAAAACCTCGACCCAAGCACGTTGCCATCATGGCCGATGGCAACCGCCGCTGGGCGAGGGAGGCTGGCTTCACCGACGTAAGCCACGGCCACCGCGTCGGCTCCCGCAAAATCGCAGAATTCGTCGGCTGGTGCGCCGAGCAGGAAATCGAGCTGGTCACTATCTATCTGCTCTCCACCGAAAACCTCGGGCGCGACCCCGAAGAGCTGGAGTTACTGTTCGACATCATCGCCGACGTCGTCGACGAATTGGCGCAATCGCCTAACGACGTGCGCCTGCGCATGGTCGGCCACCTCGAGCTCCTTCCGGAAAGAATGACCGCCCGGCTACGCCACGACGAAGAAGTCACCGCGAACAACACCGGCATCCAGGTCAACATCGCCGTTGGCTACGGTGGTCGGCAGGAAATCGTCGACGCGGTGCGCAGAATCATCCGGGAATCAGTCGCCGAAGGAATTGATGCTGCCGAGCTCGAGGAGAGCATCACCACCGACGCCATTTCTCGCCGCCTCTATACATCCGGACAACCGGACCCCGATCTAGTCATCCGCACTTCCGGAGAACAGCGGCTCAGCGGCTTCCTCCTCTGGCAAACCGCCTACTCCGAGATTTGGTTCACCGATACTTACTGGCCTGAGTTCCGCCGCATCGACTTCCTCCGCGCACTTCGAGACTTTTCGCAGCGCTCGCGCCGCTTCGGCAAATAACCTCCCTACATCCGGAAAAATTTCCGGATGTTAGAGTTTGCGCATCCGGACCCTCGAAACCTTGTGGTCCCGAGACTTCGTAAGAACTAATGACGCCCGCACTCGAGTGGGCAAAATATTTTCCGTCAGGTTCGGCAAGTTCACCTGCTGCCAAATGCGTCGGGCCACCTCGGCCGCAGCTTCGTCGTCAAGCGTGGCGTAATCCGCGAAGTGCGCGCCCGGAGCGCGAAACGCCGTCTGGCGGAGACTGAGGAAACGATTAATGTACCAACGCTCGATGTCCGCGCGCGGGGCATCGACGTAGACACTGAAATCGAAAAGATCGGAAATCATCAGCGTCGGGCCCGTCTGCAAAACGTTGAGCCCCTCGAGAATGAGAATGTCCGGACGATCGACATCGACGAACTCATCCGGCACCCGGTCATAGAGCGTGTGCGAATACACCGGCGCCTTCACATGCCGCGCCCCCGACTTCACCGCCGTGACAAACCGCATCAACGCACGCTGATCATACGACTCCGGATACCCCTTGCGCTGCATAATGCCACGGCGATTCAATTCCTCAGAAGGGTAGAGGAAGCCATCAGTGGTGACCAAGTCCACCCGCGGATTAGTCTCCCAGCGCTCGAGCAGTACCTGCAGCAAACGCGCCGTCGTTGACTTGCCGACCGCCACCGAACCCGCGACGCCGATAATAAACGGCACCGACGCCCCCTTCGAAGGATTTTCCCCAAGGAAGTTCGACGTTACAGCGTTCAGCTCCCGATGCGCCGCCACGCGCATATGAATCAACCGGGAAAGCGGAAGATAGACCTCGGCGACTTCGTCCAGGTCGATGTTTTCACCGATACCGGAAAGTCGTTCAGCTTCCTCTTCCGTCAGCACCAGAGGCATATTCTTGCGCATTTCGCGCCACTGCTCGCGTTTGAACTCGACGTACGGGCTGGGGGATGTTGCGCGCGTCATACTTCCAATTGTGCCAAGGGGGTGCCGAAAACCGGAAAACGAGTCAATAAAGGGGGCATGCTTGATTGGTGCTGCTTTCGTGGTTTGCCCCATAAAGGGCTAGCATGGCCTGTGGCATTGAAGTTTTATTGAAAGGTCGAAAACCTACTCATGACCGGGTCTAACAATAACGATGTCCGCTACCAATCGCTGCGTGAACTCGATCCCGACCTCGCAGAGGCAATGGCAGGGGAACTCTCTCGTCAGCGTGACATGCTGGAAATGATTGCTAGTGAGAACTTTGTTCCGCGCGCAGTGCTGCAGGCTCAGGGCTCGGTTCTGACCAACAAGTACGCCGAAGGCTACCCGGGTCGTCGTTACTACGGCGGCTGCGAATATGTCGACGTCGTCGAGGACATGGCTCGCGACCGCGCCAAGGAGCTCTTCGGCGCTGAGTTCGCCAACGTGCAGCCCCATGCAGGTGCGCAGGCCAACGCCGCTGTTCTGCACGCGCTGATTAACGCCGGCGACAAGATTATGGGTCTCGACCTGGCACACGGCGGTCACCTGACCCACGGCATGAAGCTGAACTTCTCCGGCAAGCTCTACCACGTCGCCGCATACGGTGTGGATAAGGACACCATGCGGATCGATATGGACAAGGTGCGTGAGCAGGCGCTCGCAGAAAAGCCGGATGTCCTCATCGCAGGTTGGTCGGCGTACCCGCGCCACCTCGACTTCGAAGCTTTCCGCTCCATCGCCGATGAGGTCGGCGCGAAGCTGTGGACGGACATGGCGCACTTCGCAGGTTTGGTTGCCGCCGGTCTGCACCCGTCGCCGGTTCCGCATTCTGACGTTGTGTCGACCACCGTTCACAAGACTCTCGGTGGCCCTCGTTCGGGCATGATTTTGGCCAAGCAGGAGTACGCCAAGAAGCTGAACTCCGCTGTTTTCCCGGGGCAGCAGGGTGGTCCGCTGATGCACGCTATCGCCGGCAAGGCCGTGGCGCTGAAGATTGCTGGTACCGAGGAGTTCAAGGAGCGCCAGCAGCGCACTCTCGCCGGTGCCCGCATCCTGGCTGAGCGTCTCACCGCTGCCGACTGCGCCGAGGCTGGCGTCGATGTTCTCACTGGCGGCACCGATGTCCACCTGGTTCTGGCGGATTTGCGCAATTCGGAGATGAACGGCCAGGAGGCCGAGGATCTACTCCACGCTGTTGGCATCACCGTCAACCGGAATGCTGTTCCGTTTGACCCGCGTCCTCCGATGGTTACATCCGGACTTCGTATCGGTACTCCGGCGCTGGCCACCCGCGGTCTCGACGAGAAGGCCTTCACCGAGGTCGCCGATGTCATCGGTACTGCTCTCGCCGCCGGCAAGAATGCGGATGTTGACTCCCTGCGTGCTCGTGTTTCGAAGATCGCTCAGGAATTCCCGCTTTACGACGGCATCGAGGACTGGAACCTCATCTAATTCTGCGTTTTTGCAGCGCAAGTACCCGTTCTAGCAGTGCGCTAGGACGGGTTTTCCCATACATCCGGGTTTTAGTCCGGAGGTGGTGGCTCCGGCCCAAGCTGTTTCGTCGTACCCGCTCGATACCCCGCGTACGACCTCCCGGACATTGACGTCACAAACGAGTTACTAAACAGGGGCGGTCGAGTTTTGTCCGGCGGGCGCCATCGAATATGTCCGGACGTGGGGATGCGTTCGAGGTAGCCGTTGCGTCCTTGCCGGTCGTCGTCGTTAAGCCCGTTGTGTTCTCGGCAGACCATGGTGAGGTTGTCCAGTGTGGTTGTGCCGCCGTTTTTGTGGGCGACTAGGTGGTGCGCTTGTCCGCTATAGGCGGGGCGTTCACAGCCGGGCCAGGCGCAGATGGGGTTGTCGATGAGCATCGCGATGCGCTGCTCTTCAGTCGCCAGACGTGGGTTGCCGATGGGAAATAAGTCCGTAATGGCGCTGTGTTCGTCGTAAAGCACGGCCCACCCGGTGTCGGCGAGTAGGGCGTTGAGGAAGACGTCGGGCGCGAGCGCGGAGCCGTTGGTGGTGGCGGCGAAGCGCGGGCTGTAGTCGATGATGTCTTGTGCGGTGATGATGATGGCGGGTTGGTAGCGCATTTCATCGAGCTTGTCGACGGGCATTGCGGCATCGGCATGCTCGAGGCGCTCGGCAAGCGCCTGACCGACGCAGCGGTCGTGGGAAAACTCCGGATGGGACTTCCGGATTTCTGCGGCGCGGATGGTAAGCGGCGACAGGAGATTGTCGAGCATATCCGAGGGGCCGGAGATGTGGAAGTGCTTCATTCCCCGGATGTCTACCTTCCGGGAAAACCGGGCGCGCAGGTGCTGGGGTGGTTCGTCTTCGGTGTTGAGCTCGGTGAGAGTTTCCCGCATGTAGAGATCGAGTTCTTCGAAGCCGAGACGCTCGGCGGCCGCGACGAATGTGAGCCGCAGGTTGTCGTGGAGTTCTGCGTTGTTGGCTTGGCGGCTGCGCTTGTCGATAAGCACGCAGGTGTCCAGGCTGAGCCCGAGTCGGCGGGCCAGAGCTGTGGCGTCTTCGCGGGCTTTGGTGTTTTCCTCGGTGTCAGCGGGTTGGAGATAGTGGGCGGCGACGCGTAGCAACAGCCGAAGGCGCGCCGGGTCAAGGCCGAGGGTTGCCGCCAGGTGGGAGGTGGCGTCGTGGCCGTCGGGACGGGCGGCGTGGAGTTCCGCCAGCGTGTCCATTCCGCGCGAGGCCAGTGCGGCGAGCGTCCCAAGAACTGTCATGCCTTCGAAGGTAAAAGTCCGGATGTAGGGGGACAACGCCCATGAGGGCAGGCTGTGGATAAGTCACCCGGTTTAGCAGTTATCCACATCCGGACTTTTCTGTTGCCGCATTACCCTGCAAACGCAGCGCAGCTGAACCTTCACACCGCCGCACAGCAGCATCTCCGCCTTCTACGCCCCGAAGTCAGCGAGCGGCTGTCCGGTGAGGCGGAAGGTGTCCCATTCGTCCATGGGGAAGGCGCCGAGGGAGCGGTAGAAGTCGATGGAGGGTTGATTCCACTTTAGGACGCACCACTCGACACGTGAGTAGCCTCGCTCCACGGCAATTCGCGCGAGGTTCTGCAGCAGTGCTTTGCCCTTGCCGGTGCCGCGTGCCTCGGGACGGACGTAAAGGTCTTCGAGGTAGATGCCGTGGGTGCCTTCCCAGGTGGAGTAGTTCAGGAACCACAGTGCAATGCCGTCGAGGCGAGGGCCGCCACCAACACCGCCACTACTAACAACACCGCCACTACTAACAGCGGTGCCGTTATCGTCGCAATCGTCCAAATTTCCGGATGTGGAGTCGACGACGTGGCAGAAAATCGCGGGGTTGTCCCCGAAGAGCTGTTCGCGCAGGCGCTCGGGGGTCAGTCGGACGGCGTCGGGTTCTTTTTCGTAGGCTGCCAGGTCTTTGATGAGGTCGACGATCTCGTGGACGTCGTCAGGCGTGGCGGGGCGTGGAAGTGTCATGTGTCCCTTGTTACTCGCGGCGGGTGATTTGGTGCAAAAGTGCGTCCGAGGCGGGGGAGATTGCGATAACCTGCGAGGTTATGAGCAACGTTACTCAAGAATTTTCCGACGGCATTCTAGCCATCACCATCGACCGCCCGGATGCATACAACTCCCTGGATAAGAATCTCCGCTTGGAGCTAAAAGCCGCTTTTGAGCGTGCGCAGGAGCCGGATGTGCGCGCTGTTATCCTGCTCGGCGGGCCGAAGGCGTTTTGTACGGGCCAGGATTTGAAGGAGCACATCTCTGACCTGCAGTCGGGCGCTGGCATGGGCAAGGTTGTCGAGGAGTACAACCCGATGGTCGCGGAGCTGACCGCGATTAACGTTCCGGTTATTGCTGCTATCGAAGGTGCTGCGGCGGGTGCCGGTTGGTCGCTGGCGCTGCACTGTGATTTCCGTATCGCGGGCCCGAAGGCGTCGTTCAAGGCGGCGTTCCCGTCGATTGGCCTGGCCACGGACTGTGGCATGTCGGCGCTGCTGCCGCGCATGGTCAGTGACGCGAAGGCGCGTGAGCTGTTGTTCTTCGATAAGAAGGTGCTTGCCGACGAAGCCCTGAGCCTCGGCCTGGTCACTGAAGTGGTGGATAATCCAGCGACTCGGGCACGTGAGTTGGCTGCCCAGTTTGCGGCGGGGCCGACGGCCGCGCTGAAGGAGATTAAGGCTCTGCTGCGCCGGGATACCTTGTCTGCCGCTGCGGCGGAGGCGGACGCGCAGGCTCGTTTGGCGGTCTCGGCCGACCATAAGGAAGCGGTGGCCGCGTTCTTGGAGAAGCGACCACCGCATTTCGTAGGTGAGTAAGGCAGATACCTGGAGTGGCAGGGGAGAGATAGTAGTGAAGAACTACTGCTCTTCCTGTGCTCCTAGTACTTCACTGGTGAGCTCTGGGTGATCTCCCAGCTCACCGGAAACCTCGTCAGGGTGCTTGGATAGGCTGACCAGCGAGACCGCCAGACCGCCCCAGATGACGATGATGAACAGTGCCATCATGACAATTGCGATACCGGACATTTGGCTTAAACCCCCTCGGTTTCCGGAGTGTGCTTGCGTGGCAGGTGTGAGGACCGCTTGAAATCTGGCGTCACACCGAAGTCCGAGCCCGGAGGGCCATCGAGACGGTGTTGGCCGCGCCAAGGCAGGATGGCCATAATCAGAGCGCCGATGAGAATCACGCCGATGACACCCCAGCCAAAGATGTCGATTTGGGTGTCGGAGTAGCCTTCGTAGTTTTCCTGGAAAAGTCCAATGAGCTCCTGGAACAGGATGACGGCGAGAATGACCGGCGTGATGTTTCCGACGAAGATCTGCCACATGGTGCCGACCTTGAACGAGGACACGGCGTTGAGGTGCATGGCGAACTCGTTGGTGCGGCGCAGGATCCAGTCGATTGCGATGATGGTCAGCAGTGCAACCAGGACGATACCGACGTTGTTGGTGAACTTATCTACGATGTCGAGGGTTACCAGACCTGAGGTGGTCGGGAAGGCCAGCAGCGAGATGACGGCCATGGCGCCACCGACGGTGAGGGTGGCCTGGACGCGGCCGAGGTTCAGCTTGTCCTTGACTGCGGAGACGACGACCTCGAGCAGCGACATCAGGGAGGTCACACCGGCGATTGCCAGGGAGAGGAAGAACAGCAGCCCGAAGACCGAACCGATGACCTTTGGCATCTCAGAGATGACCGTCGGGAATGCGATGAAGGCAAGACCAATACCGGAGGTTGCGACCTCGTCAACGGCCTGACCCGACTGCGCTGCCATGAAGCCCAGGGTGGCGAAGACACCGATACCGGCAAGAACCTCGAAGGAGGAGTTTGCGAACGCGGTGACCAGGCCGGAGCCGGTGAGGTTCGTGCGTGGCTTCAGGTAGGAGGCGTAGGTCAGCATGATGCCGAAGGCCACGGACAGGGAGAAGAAAATCTGGCCGTAGGCGGCGATCCAGACGCTGGAGTCAGTGAGTGCGGACCAGTCTGGAGTGAAGAATGCGTCCAGGCCCTGTGCAGCGCCGTCAAGAGTCAGGGAGTAGATGACCACTGCGACGAAGAGGACGGTCAACAGTGGGATGAAGATAATCGAGACCTTGCCGATGCCCTTGTCCACACCAGCGGCCAGAATGCCGATGACGAGTACCCAGACAATGAGCAGGACGATGGAAATCGAGGGGATGAAATCGAGAGAGAAGACGCTCTCGGTGTCTACTTGGAGGAAGTCCTCCATGAAGTGGGTTTCAGCATTTGGACCCCAGCTCTTGCGGATGGACTTCCAGGCGTAGATGAAGGACCACGCGATAATAACGGCGTAGTAGACGGTAATGAAGAAGGCGATACCGACCTGAATCCAGCCAATTGGTTCAGCCCAGGGCTTGATGCGACGCATCGACTTCGCTGCTGACCCGCGGAAGCGGTGGCCGATGGCGAAGTCGAGGAAGAGTAGTGGGATACCGGCGGTCAGTAGTGCGACCAGGTAGGGGATAAGGAAGGCGCCACCGCCGGAGTCGTATGCGACATAGGGGAAACGCCAGATGTTTCCGAGCCCGACTGCCGAGCCGATGGCGGCGAAAATGAAGGCTGCTCGGGTGGAAAACACCTCCCTTCGCTGAGGGGTAGCGGTCGAGTTGGTTGTGCTCATACCTCTGGAACTCCAATCCTTCATCTTCGGTCACGCACCCGCGTGGCCGAGGGGAAAATTGGTGAAGTGCATCACCATTACCTAATGGAATCTTAGTATATGAGATAGGCATCTCATTGTATAGTTTCAGTTTTGTAGGGGGTAATGGTTTTGGTGAGGACTGTGGCCCAGGGGAGGCCAGCTCCAATCAAGCCTCGTAAATAATCACCAGCCATCCACTTTGAGGTATGCAAAAACCCCGCCAGGAAAACCTGACGGGGTTTGGCTCGAATCAACTAGGCCGACGTGCGCTATTTACTCTGCGCCGCCCTTGGCGATGCGACGGAAGATGATTTCCTTCATGATCTCGTTGGTGCCACCGTAAATGGTCTGGACCTTGGAGTCGAGGTAGTGAGTGGAGATCGGGTACTCGAGCATGAAGCCGTAGCCACCGAACATCTGCAGGCAGCGGGTAACGATGTCCTGCTGCTCCTCGGTGGTCCAGTACTTGGCCATGGAAGCGCCGGTCTCGTCCAGCTGGCCTGCGTTGTGAGCCATAACGGCCTGGTCAACGAAAGCCTGCAGGGCGGTGACGCGGGTAGCGATATCAGCCAGGTAGTGGCCGTGGACCTGGTGCTGGATGATCGGGCGACCGAATGCCTCGCGCTCCTGAGCGTACTTGTAAGCCAGGGTCCAGGCGCGGCGGGAAGTTGCGACAGAGCCGCAAGCCAGGGTCAGGCGCTCGTGAGCGAGGTTGGTGCGGAGGTAGCCGAAGGCAGCGCCCTCTTCGCCGAGCAGGTTCTCAGTCGGAACGCGGACGTTGTCGAAGTTGAGCTCAGCGGTGTCCTGAGCCTTCAGGCCGACCTTCTGTAGCGGGCCAGCCTTGGTGAAGCCCTCGAGGTCGGCGTCGACGATGAACATGGAGACACCAGCGCGGCCCTTGGATGGGTCGGTGATAGCTGCGACGAGAGCGAAGTCGGCCATCATGCCGTTGGAGATGAAGATCTTGGTGCCGTTGAGGACGTAGTGGTCGCCGTCCTTCTTGGCGAAGGTGCGCATACCTGCCAGGTCAGAACCGGCGCCCGGCTCGGTCATAGCGAGGCAGCCGATGGTGTCGCCGGCGTTCATGGAAGCCAGGTACTTCTGCTTCTGCTCTTCGTTACCGAACTTGGCCAGGTATGGAGCGACCAGGTCGTTGAGAACGCCGAAGGAAACGACGATGGAACCACAGTCAGCGTTGGAGAGCTCCTCGTTCAGGACCTGGTTGTAGCGGAAGTCCATCTCTCCGCCGCCGCCGTATGCCTCCGGAGTGGACATACCAATCAGGCCCAGCTCACCGGCCTTCTTGAAAATCTCGCGGTCCGGCTGACCTTCCTTGTGCCAGCGCTCTACGTTCGGGGTGATTTCCTTCTCGACGAAGCCGCGAACCATGTCGCGGAACATGTTGTGCTCTTCTTCGAAGTGAGTACGGGGCAGAAAGTCCTTCATGACATGCTCCTAGAAATATTGTCGTGGAATTTTTGTCTTAAGGCCTTTTCGTACGTCGCAGATAAACGCTGCAGATAAACGCGATGGCCTCGGTTCATCGTCATAGTGACTATGACTGTTGTACCCCATTATGCATGAGTGTGATGAGAGACACTTGTTTTTTTAAAAGTTTTTTCCCGATTGATGACGTGAAATCGCTTGACGACGGATATTGCGCCCAGCCTTCCCGGAAAACTACCCCCGTTGCGGTTGGGGGTTGCTATTGAATCCAGACTATCCCCGACAGTCGGCAATGTTAGGTAATGCTAACCTACAAAGCCAGGTGAATGGCTATTTTTGTCATATCTGACAGGCGGGACCCTGGGGCTTTGGGGTCGATAGGGTAGGCGTTTTGGATGGTCATCATGGGGGTGATTAACGAAACATTCTCGTTTTCTTATTCCCATTAGTGCTGGTGGTAGTTAGTATGAGCATCAGGTGGAGACCGGTTCCCTTGATTATCCGAGCTTCTTCCACTGCAGTCATAGCAACCTCCAATTGCACTCGAAAAAATGACGCGACCTGTGCGCCGTCCCCGTGGAATGGACAGCGAGCAGGTCGCGTTATTTTTATTTTTTATTGCTGCGATTAGGCGCTAGTCGGCAATCCCATCAATGTGCGCCAGCAGGGCCGAGTTGTAGTACTCCGGGGTTTCCTGGTTGAGCAGGTGCTTGGCCGGCGAAATGACGACCATGGTCGAGCCCGCGATGCCGTCGTGAAGCGAAGTGACGACGTCGAGAGACGTAGAGGTGTCCTGCTTACCGGCGATGACCAGCGTCGGAGCGGTGATCTCGGCGAGGCGCTCGCGGGTGTCGAAGCGAGAGAGTGCTCCGCAGGCGCCGATGCAGCCGTCATCGGGGCAATCTGCGATCATGTCGCGGAAGCGGGCGGGGAGCTCAGGGGTAGTGTCGAAGCACTCGTCGGTAAACCAGTTGCGGACGACAGTGTCCGCGAGCGCGCCTGTGCCCTTGTCACGCACGAGCTGGGCCTTTTCCTGCCAGGCCTCGGGTGTGCCGAATTTCGGCGCCGTCGACGACAGTGTCAGACTGACCACGCGATCGGCGTGTTCTAGTGCGATGGTCTGGGCGATAGCGCCGCCGAGAGATAGTCCCACAAAATGTGCACGGTCAACATCCTCCTCATCGAGGACCTCGATGATGTCGGCGGCCAAGTGGCTCATGTCCCACTCACCCTCGGGGATAGGGGAATCGCCATGGCCGCGGACATCTGGCGTGATGACCTGGTACTTTTCGCTCAAAGCGGCTACCTGGGGCTCCCGCATCTCCTGTGTGGTGCCCAGCGAGCCAATCAGGACAACCGTACCGTTGTCCTTGTGGTTGATTGCATGTGCGGTGTAGTCGATGGCCACGAGATCCTCCTTGAAGGTGTTGGCTGTGTCAGCTGTGCCAGCTGTGTCTGCTAATTCTCGGCGTTGCGAGCAGCTTTAGCGGCAGCCCGACCAGGGCCGTCGTCCTTCTTGGCCTCTGCCTCAGCGGCTTCCACGCGCTGCTTCGCCATGGACTCACGAGCGGCCTCCAGCCACTCCGGCATCTGCTCGAGCAAATCCTTAATCTCCGCCGTTGTCAGCGGCTTGTCCATGTCGTTCTTCTTCAACGCCGTGATAGTGATGCCCAGCTTGCGGGCAACTTCTGGACGCGGGTGCGGTCCGTTGCGGCGTAGCTCAGCGAGCCATTCCGGCGGATTGGATTGCAGTTCGGCAAACTGCGCGTGCGAAATCTCACCAGTGCGAAATTCCTCGGGTGTGGCCGGGAGGAAAATGCCAAGTTTTTTGGCTGCGGTTAGGGGTTTCATGGGTTCAACGCTAGCACCCATTCGAGTAACCTTGCGGAGTATGTCGACTCCTGAACCCGCCGTCCTGCGCATCGTGTTCGCCACCGGCACCAGTCCCGAGAAGTGGTTTCGCCGCTTTAGGGATCGAATTCCGGCAACACTGCACACCCACGCCGCCGACGATCCGATGTCCGACCTGGTCGGCGGCGCCGCTGACATGGCGCTGGTTCGGTTAGAGTCCGAAAGCTCGCTGCCCGAGTCGCTCCATCGCATCCGGCTTTACGACGAAGCCTGGGGCGTGGCCTTCGAGAAAGAGCACGTGTTCTCCCTCACAGAGTCCGTGCCGGAGGAGCTGTTGGCGGACGAAACTGTGCTGTTGACCTCCGTGGATCCGGATGAGCTGCGACAGATGCTGCCCGTTGCGGCCACTGGTGCAGGTGTCGTGGTGGGACCTCGCACGATTTTGAAGGCGCTGTCGAAGAAGGCGGTGGCCTCATCGAACTTGGTGGCCGAGGAAGGCGCCACGGAACCGCTGTCTCGGACAGCTATTTGGTTGGTGTGGCCGAAAGTAGAGGACGACGAGCTCCGGCAGGAGTTCGTCGGCATTGTCCAGGGGCGCAGGGAGGGCTCGACGCGCACGCAGTTGGGGCGCAAGAAGGCTGATGAAGCTCCAAAGAAGTTGTCGGCCCGAGAAAAGACGCTTGCTAAGCAAGCCCGCCGGCAGCGCGCTGGGGCCGTCGTAAAGCATGCGCGTAGTAGCCGTAGCGGGCGTCGAAGCAGCGGTGGAAGCGGTCGACCGCGCAGGCGAAAGTAATCTTTTTACAATGTTTTTGCCGTTTCGTTCGACGTGCGCGGAAAAATTAGCCACACTTGTAGTTATGGCTGAAAAGAAGCGCGATTTCACGATTCGAATGATGCGTGAAGAGGACTATCCACAGATCCAAGAGATCTACGAGATTGGCCTGGATACGGGGCACGCGTCCTGGGAGCACTCCGCTCCCGAGTGGGACGAATTCATCGCACTCAAACGAGTGGATTTGTGTTACGTCGCCGTCGACGCAGAAAACCCGGACAAGATTCTGGCTTGGGCATCGGCAGCGCCGGTATCCAAGCGCCCGATTTTCAATGGCGTCATCGAAGACTCCATCTACGTCCATCCTGACGGGCAGGGCATGGGGCTGGCGGCGACGCTGCTGCAGAAGCTTATCGACGATGCCACGGAGCTCGACTGCTGGTCGATTCACTCGTGGGTCTTCCCGGAGAATGTGGGATCGTTAAAGCTGCATCGAAAGCTCGGCTTCCGTGAAGTGGGGATTTACCACCACATGGCAAAGATGACCTACGGCCCAATGGCGGGGCAGTGGCGCGATGTCATTATTTTGGAAAAGCTCCTGGAAAAGCCAGAGGAGCGCGCACTGAAGCGCGTCCAGGAAGAAGCAGAAGCCGCCGGTGAGCCGAACCGTCCGATTCTGGACAAGCTCGACCGCGCCGACGGCCAGGTGGGGGCATAGCTGCCGGGAGCCGCGGCTCCCGCGAATTAATTATTCGACGGTTTCCTTCAACGGATCCTCGCGAACAAAGAACACAATGATTGCTGCCAGAATAATCACTGGCATTAGTACCAAGAAGATCGGCGTCAAACCATCGTTGTAGCTGGAGATCAGCGCTTCGTGGATTGGCGCCGGCATGCTATCTAGGACGTGCGGCGTCAGTGAACCAATCGACTTAGAGGAAAAGCCCTCCGGGCCCATCTGCTTTGCGAACTCTGCTGCAGCCTCCGGTGATGCGGCCTTGATCTGTTCGATAGCCGCCGGAACGCGTTCGCCTGCCAGGTCCTTCATGCGGTGGATGAAAATCGAACCCACAATGGAGGAACCGACCGCACCACCAATCTGGCGGAAGAAGTTATTCGCAGCGGTAGCGGTACCGACCATCGCGACCGGGAAGGAGTTCTGCACGATGAGAACCAGAACCTGCATGCCGGTGCCCAGGCCGAAGCCCATGATGAACAGGTACACACCAACCTGCCACAGCGGGGTGGTGGTCTCCAGCGTGGACAGCAAGTAGAGGGAGACAGCCATAATCATCAGGCCGACGAAGGGGTAGAAGCGATACTTACCAGTCCGCGAAATAATCTGGCCAACGCCAATTGAGGTGAGCAGCATGCCGACCATCATCGGCGTCATCATCAAACCTGCAGCGGTCGGTGACATTGAGTGCACCATCTGCAGGTAGGTCGGAATATAGGCCATAGTGCCGAACATCGCGATACCCAGAATGAGACCCGACACAGTCGTGAGCACGAAGTTCCGGTTATTAAACAAGTGCGTCGGAATCAGTGGGTTGGAAACACGAGTCTCGGTGAGGAAGAACAGCACCCAGGAAACCACGGAGGCAACGATAAGCGAGATGATGACTCCGGAGTTCCAGTCGTACTGTGTACCGCCCCACGTGGTGGTGAGAATTAGCGTCGAGGCAGCGGCAGTCAAGAACATCGTGCCGATGTAGTCGAAGTTTCCTTCACTCTGGCGTCGGGGCAGCTTCAGGAAGGCTGCAGCTGCCGATAGTGCAACCACGCCCATCGGGACGTTGATCCACAGGCCCCAGCGCCAGCCCGGGCCGTCGGTGAACCAGCCTCCCAGCACTGGTCCCAGCACGGAACTCAGGCCGAACACAGCACCCATGATGCCCATGTACTTACCGCGCTGGCGTGCGGGAATAACCTCGGCCAGGATGGCCTGCGAGGAAACCATCAATGTACCGCCAGCAAATCCCTGAAAAGCGCGGGCGGCGATGAGCAGGCTCATGGAGTTGGTGATTGCACCCATGACGGAACCGACCATGAACAGCGCGATGCCCATCATGAACAGGCCCTTGCGCCCAATCATGTCACCGAGCTTGCCGACAATCGGCATTGCCACAGTCTGTGCCAACAGGAATGCAGAAATAACCCACGACATGTGGTCAACTCCGCCGAGCTCGCCGACGATGGTCGGCAGGGCGGTGGCGAAAATCATCTGCCCCAGCGAGCTCATCAGCATAGTGAGAATGAGCGCGAAGAAAATGATTCCCAAGTGGGACTTGTTGTCAGAAACCGTGGTGTCGGTTTGATCTTGAGCAGTGGTGTTGCTAGCTGTCACTATTCCTCCTCCAGAAATTTTTAACGACGTCGGCGGCGTCGTGAAGCGGTGTATCTGTTGTGAATTCGTCCCGATGAGCCGATGAGTACAGCACGCATTCGCGGACGAAACCGACCGACAGTGCTACCTCGTGCCCGACGGGCAGCTCGGGGTGCGTGCGCGACTGTGGATTCATCTCGAAATAGCGCTCAAAGGCAGAACGGACGCGGCGCATTGAGTTGCCAAAATTCGAAATGACAACCGTCGATAGCTTTGGCTCATTGCGCAAAATCTCGCGGATACGCTCCTTGAGCAGACGGTGAAACTCTTCGGTTGCCCCCAGCTCTTTATATCGGAGTAGCTGGGATTGCTGCTTTTTCTCGATGAAATCGAGCATGTCCGCGATGGGGTCTTGGTGAATTTGGGCGAGGAATACCTCTTCATCGTCAGCATCGAATGACATGATGCCGTTGCCGAAGATGGCTTGATCCTTGGAGTCGAAGTAATTGAAGAATGTGCGTCGACTGATATTGACCCGCTGACAGATGTCTTCGATGTTGACTTGGTCGTATCCGCGATCCAATACAAGGGCGGTCGCGGCATCGGCCAAAGCGCAGTGTGTTTGAAACCTTTTGAGCTCCCGGAGACCGCACTCGGGGTGTTGGCCCGGGTCCAATCTGTGATAGGTATTCTCATCAATTTGCACGAGGTGCAAAGTTACACCGAGTGCAATGTGATGGCAAGTTGATGAGTCAACAGGTGTTTGAGTACCTATGCAGAGAGCATCTTTGGGTTGTTCAGGATGCCGTGGACTCAGGCGCAGGGGTCGGGTTGTTGATAGTCGCAACGCGCCATTCAATTACACAACCTTCGTGTTTTGTGTAGGCACGGTGGAAGGCTACGTCTCCTTCAATAGCTCGTGGCGCAGGGCGTCGTTAAGCGAAGTGAAGCGGAACCTGTGCCCCGCCTTTTGCAGCGCTGCTGCCTCTACTCTCTGATTCGCGAGAGCCAACTCCGCAGCACCGCGTTTGCCCAGCAGTACTGCAGGCCCCAGTGAAGGAATCGGAACCGCCGTCGGGCGGTGCAAGACCTCTCCCAATACCCTCGTGAACTCCGCATTATTCACTCCGGAAGCCAGTGGCACCACCGCATTGACAGGTCCGGCAAGTGCGGAATCTGCCAACGACCGGTGATAGATGTCCAACAGGTCGTCCAAAGCAATCCACGGGAACCACTGCTCGCCCGACCCCAATCTTCCTCCAAGTCCGGTGAACACCACGCCCGCTAGTAGCGGCAAGAGTCCGCCGCCACCAGCAAGCACGAGACCAGTACGGACGTTTACGACCCGCTTGCCTGCATCGCGAGCGGGATCCCATGCATTTTCCCAATCGCGCACGATAGCCGAGAGACTGTCCGCGGCGGCGCTGCCGTCGTAACGCTGCGCTTCCGCGCCAGGGCCAGCGTCCTCGGTGAGCACCTCTGGGCCACGATCCGCACCGTAGAACCCCACCGCCGACGCTCCAACCGCGACCTTCACGCTGTCAGTAGATGCAACGAGCTTTGCCAGAGCTCGCGTTGGTTCGACACGGGAATGGCGAACCTTTCGAAGATGCGCCTCCGTGAAGCGCCCCGCAATCGGTGCGCCGGCCAGATGGATGACCGCGTCGACTCCCTCCAGCAAGTCAGCTGCGGGTGCCGCAGTATCCCAATATCGCTTGTCCACACCCGTCTGTTCACGTGAGCGCACCAGCAAAATCACCTCATGTCCGGCCGTGGTCAGTAGCGCGCGCAGCTGCGTTCCGACGGTCCCCGTAGCTCCACTGATCGCCACTGTCAGCGGCTCCGGCACATGCCCCAAATACTCCGAAAGCCTATCGACGGCCGCAAGGTCGCCAGCAACCTTCGTAGCACGGTAGGCGAACATCGAATCCAACCCGGGTACCGGAACCTTGGTGTCAACGGTGTCCTCTAAAACCGTGCCAGCGCTGCCGTCGTCAAGCGGAGTATCGGAGAGAACGTGGGTGTGCTTCCACCCCGTGATGCGGCGAAAGGGCTCGCTGGTGACTTCGTCAATGAATCTCTGGCCGGGGAGGAAACCGGCCGGGTCGTGACGTGCAATCCATTTGAGGCCAGCCGGCATGGAGAATACGGTCGTGCCGTCGGCGAGGTTGGCGGATTCGGATTTCGGTGACATCGGGAGAAGCCCCGGTGTTAGGCGGGTGACAGCGCCTGGGCGGGAGAACCACTCGGCGACGCAACGGCGAGGAAATGCGATGGTGTGGCGATAGGTGGGAATAGTTAGTCACTCTCTGAAACTTGTCCGACGTTAAGGAAAAATAGTAGACCCCGAAGTCTTTCAGCGAAGTGAGACTACGGGGTCTTATGCGTAAGGTGCTCTCACACCTTCGAGTTCAGAAAGAACTAGTCACGATCAGTGTTGGCCATTGCCAGCACGTCGAGGCGCTTGTCCAGCTCTTCCTCGGTCAGCTTCTCGCCGTCGACGAAGCCCATGTCAATAACAGTCTGACGGATGGTCTTACCTTCCTTCAGAGCGGTTTTAGCGACCTTAGCTGCGTTCTCGTAGCCGATGGCGGAGTTCAGCGGGGTCACAATCGACGGGGAAGACTCAGCCAGAGTCTTCATGCGCTCAACGTTCGGCTCGATGCCGTCAACCAGCTTCTCAGCGAAGACGCGTGCGGTGTTCGCCAGCAGCTTAGCGGACTCCAGCACGTTACGTGCCATGACCGGGATGAAGACGTTCAGCTCGAATGCGCCGTTAGCGCCCGCGAACTCAACAGCGGTGTCGTTGCCCAGAACCTGCGCTGCGACCTGGGTAGCGGTCTCACACAGAACCGGGTTGACCTTGCCCGGCATGATGGAGGAACCCGGCTGCAGATCCGGCAGGTGAATCTCAGCAAGACCGGTCAGCGGGCCGGAGCCCATCCAGCGGATGTCGTTAGCGATCTTGTTCAGGGAGACTGCAACGGTGCGCATAGCGCCGGAGAACTCAACCAGGCCGTCGCGGTTAGCCTGAGCCTCGAAGTGGTTCTGAGCCTCGCGCAGCTCCTTGATGCCGGTCAGCTCGACGAGCTCAGCGGTGACCTTGGCACCGAAGTCCGCTGGGGTGTTCAGGCCAGTGCCAACAGCTGTACCACCAATTGGCAGCTCGCCCAGACGCGGCAGGGTCGCCTCGATGCGCTCAATGCCAGCCTCAATCTGGCGAGCGTAACCGGAGAACTCTTGACCCAGGGTCACCGGGACGGCATCCATCAGGTGGGTACGGCCGGACTTAACAACGGTCTCCCATTCCTTGGCCTTCTTAGCCAGGGACTCCTGCAGAACCTTCAGTCCCGGGATGAGGTCCTTGACAGCTGCCTCGGTTGCTGCGACGTGAGTAGCAGTCGGGAAGGTGTCGTTGGAAGACTGGCCCATGTTGACGTGGTCATTCGGGTGAACCTCAACGCCGTTGGCCTTTGCGATGGATGCAATGACTTCGTTGGTGTTCATGTTGGAGGAAGTGCCCGAACCGGTCTGGAAGACGTCAATCGGGAACTCAGCATCGTGCTTGCCTTCAGCAATTTCCTTGGCAGCGGCGACGATGGCATCTGCCTGCTCAGCAGACAGCAGGCCGCGGTCCTTGTTGACGATGGCGCAAGCTGCCTTCAGCAGACCCATAGCGCGAATCTGTGCAGACTCCAGCGGACGGCCGGAAATCGGGAAGTTCTCAACTGCACGCTGAGTCTGTGCGCGCCACAGGGCGTTAACCGGAACCTTAACCTCGCCCATAGTGTCGTGCTCGATGCGGAACTGCTGCTCTGTCATTCGTTGCCTCTTTCAGCTAGGGAAACTTGAGTGCGCGCAAAACGGCCAATTATGCATGTCATTTTCATGCGACGCAGAACCGTTAGCGCATTCGCCTTCAAGTATGAATCAGATTGATAAAAAAGTGGTGCCCTGAGGGCACCACTAAAGGGGTAGTTACTTACAGATCGATGTTCGGCATCTCACCGGAGCCGTAGTCGATGGTGGCGTACTTACGCAGCTTCTCCAGAGAGTGGAAAGCCTCGATGCGGCGAATGGTGCCGGACTTGGAGCGCATAACCAGCGAGCGGGTCCATGCACCGTTACCGCGGTAAGCGACGCCGCGCAGCATGTCGCCGTTGGTGACACCGGTGGCAACGAAGTAGCAGTTGTCGGATGCAACCAGGTCATCGGTGGTCAGAACACGAGAAAGATCGTGTCCAGCGTCGAGAGCCTTCTTAATTTCAGCCTCATCGCGCGGGTGCAGTTTGCCCTGGATCTCGCCGCCCATACACTTCATGGCGCATGCGGTGATGACACCTTCTGGGGTGCCGCCGACGCCCATCATGATATCGACGGAGTTCGTGTCCTGCGCTGCGGCAACAGCGCCGGCAACGTCACCGTCGCCGATGAGGCGAACCTTGGCGCCAGCCTCGCGGATGTCACGAATCATGTCAGCGTGGCGCGGGCGATCCAGCACGACAACGGTGACATCTTCCGGACGCAGACCCTTGGCCTTAGCGACGGCTTTAATGTTGTGCTCAACCGGAGCCTCGATGTCAATCTTGCCGGCAGCTTCCGGGCCAACAGCAATCTTGTCCATGTAGAACACAGCCGATGGGTCGTACATGGAACCGCGGTCTGCAGCGGCAAGAACAGCGATGGAGTTCGGGCGGCCCTCAGCCATCAGAGTCGTGCCGTCAATCGGGTCAACCGCGATGTCAACGGCCGGGCCTTGGCCGTTGCCGACCTTTTCGCCGTTGAACAGCATCGGAGCTTCGTCCTTTTCGCCCTCGCCAATAACAACGACACCGTTCATAGCCACGGTGTTGATGAGCTGACGCATGGCATCGACGGCAGCGCCGTCGCCCTTTTCCTTCTGACCACGACCGACCCACTGACCAGCTGCCAGTGCAGCGGACTCAGTAACTCGGACGAGCTCCATCGCAAGGTTGCGATCTGGTGCTTCAGGATTCGAGGCGTTCATTGACTTCTGGCCCTTCCGTCGTTTTTTAGGAACTCTTTTGAGGTTTGAGAATGTGCTGGGAGACGCCACGCCAGGAAACTGGGGTTTGGCGCTGCAACAATTTCTATTTATCGATGTTTGGCGCGTCCTTTTGAGCGCCATTGCATCTGTTACTAGTGTTCCACCTTTTTCATCTTCGGGGGTGGACGCAGCGCCAAAGTGGGGGGGGAGCTTCAGGGCTAAACTCCCACATCACGTGAGTATCAGTATTTTGTTCTGAAATCCGTTCGCTTGACGACGTCGACAGCGTCCGTCATCAAGTATTGCTAGCCGCAGCTGTGCGGATGCGACTGATGACTAGGTTCGTTGCGGGGCCTTTGGCATACTTGAGCGCGTGGCGAATGAGAAACCTAGGATTTTGCAGGACAGTCGAGACATGATTCTCACCCTCGTGGTGATGTTTCTTGCGGTGGCTGTCACCATCGGCTTTACCGGCCTGTGCAGTTTTAACCCCGGGAAGCCGGAAAACGGTCCGGTGCACGAAGTCGATGCTGCCCCATTCGTGAACGTGGAGGCTCGGCGCGTGGACTATCCAGTTCGCCTGCCGAAGGTGCCTGAGGGCTGGACTTCAAACTCGACCCGCGCGGGTATGGCGGCGGGGAAGCAGACGACCATTATTGGCTATGTCACCGCTAGCGGAGCATTCATTCAGGTCACGCAAACAGATGCGGAAGCAGGTCAGCTGCCGGATGATGGTAAGAACCGTCTCCGGGACGGTACTACTGACGTGGAAGGTACAACCTGGACTAAGTATGAGCCGGCTGAGGACAACGTGCGTCGCGTATGGGTTGGGGACCTCGGTGACTCCCGCGCAATTATCGAGGGCACTGCCAACGACGCGGAGTTCACACAGTTGGCGGCGGCTATGCAGAAGGCCGAGCCAATCGATCCGGACGCGACAATGCCGGATTCGTCACAGCCGCAGCCGACTGCGTCCGAGATGCCGTCGGCACCAGCAAAGTAGGCCGAGTCGAGCGCTCACTAGGATGGGTAATCCCAACTAGGGGAATAAAATAGCTGAACTCAGCTATCGACGAAGAGACGAGAAACGATATGAACTGACGGTCGTTTCTCGTCTCTTTTTATTCCTCACCGCCCGCATTCTCGGCAGAAGCCGCGGCATCCTGATTCTTGCTGGCCAAGGCGGCTTCAACCTTTGCCCGTGCGCCAGCCAAATGCTCCTCGCAGCGGCGGGCCAGCGCCTCGCCTCGCTCCCACAGCGCCAGGGATTCATCCAGGCTCATCTGTCCGAGTTCTAGGAGCTTGACGGTCTCGACCAGCGCATCTCGAGCCTGCTCGTAGCTCAGGTTCTCCACCGGTACCTGTTCCTCCGAAGAGGGAGCCTGACCCGCGCCGAAAACATTGTCATTCATTAGCGAATACGTCCTTCACATTTAGTAGTTAAAGCTTCAAGGTTGGAAAAGTCATTGCTTACTAATTCGCCGGCTTCGTAGCTAGCGTCGCTGCAGAGATGGAGCCGTCACTGACGCGAATTCGCAGTTGGGAACCCATCGGAGCATCTGCAATAGAGGTCACAATCTGTGGTTCCGGCTGAGTAGCCGATTGTGCCTGCACGATGGCATAGCCGCGAGCGAGTGTGGCAGAGGGGCCAAGTGCTGAAACCTTGCCGCGCAATCCCGATACCACGGCTTCCTCACGTTCCAGACTGCGGTGGATGAGAAAACGCAGCCGATCAACCTGCGCCGTGACAAACTCTTCACGCACGCGGATGGGAGTGAGCGGATCGCGCAGTACCGGCCGCGACGTCAAATCCCGCAGAGTCGCTACTTCACGGTCAACCCATCGCCGTAGAGATGCCGAGGAGCGCTCACGCAGCTGTGCAATGAGGCGTCGTTCCTCAGCAGCATCGGGCACTGTTTTCTTTGCCGCATCCGTCGGTGTGGCAGCACGTAAATCAGCGACGTAATCCAACAGCGGAGTATCCGGCTCGTGCCCGATTGCAGAAACCACCGGTGTTGTCGCCTTACTCACCGCACGAATCAGAGCCTCATCTGAAAAAGGCAGCAAATCTTCGACACTGCCACCGCCACGGGCGACGATGATGACATCAACCTCCGGGTCGGCGTCGAGCTGTGCAAGCGCCTCAATAATCTCCGGAACAGCCTTGGCACCCTGCACAATCGTGTTGATTACCCGGAAACTCACCTCGGGCCAGCGGGCGCCCGCGACCGAAAGCACATCGCGTTCAGCCGCTGAACCGCGACCAGTAATCAACCCGATCTTGTTGGGGAGATAGGGCAGAGGGCGTTTCAGCCGTGGATCAAAAAGTCCTTCCGCCGCTAGCGCCTGGCGCAGCTGTTCCAACCGCGCCAATAGTTGCCCCAACCCCACGGGTCTCCACTCCGTAGCCCACAGGGAAAACTGCCCCCGCCCGGCATAAAACGCAGGCTTGCCCAAAACCACTACGCGGTCGCCGTTGCGCAACGGATTATTGCGCAGAGCCGCCGTAGAACAAGTCACCGACACCGAAAACTCCGCGGAGGTGTCACGCAGAGTGATGTAGGAGAGCTTCCAGCTCGGCTTGGAGTTGACCTGGGCGATTTCCCCCTCGACCCAAATCTGTCCAAGGCGCTCAATGTAGTCCTTGACTAACTGGTTCAGGCGTCGAACCTGAACCGGTTTCTCGGCCGACGTTTCCAATTTCGACATACATCAACACTTACACGATGGCGCGGATTGCCCTGCTAATAAACGCACGTTGCCCACAGGCTAAATCTGCCTGTGGGCAACTGTGACGGTAAGGTGCAAGTCCGAGCTACTTGCGGTAACGAGACCTGGTATCGCGCCCGGTTATGCGCTCCTGGCGAGGGCGCTGCTGTCGCGGTGGCCACTCCTCGGTGCGACGGTGGTTGCTCCCCGGGCGTGCGGGGCTCTGTTGAGGCTTTTCGGACCGAGACTCCGGCGAAGACCGTTCTCCCCACATCCGTGCCGTTCCTGCCGCTTGACGACGGGGAAACTCCTGCGTTGGCCGCTGCGCTGCGTTTGGCCGTTCAATCGGACGACGAGGCTGCTGTCTGGTCGAGTTTGGCGAAGTGGAATCCTGAGTGAACTGCGCCTGGCCCGGATGCGGGCGAGACTGCCAACGGGATGTTGGCTGCTGGACCCGCTGTGCGAAATTCGAGCGCTGCTGGGCACGCTCCCTAGAGCGGTCAACTGGTCGCTCACGCAGTTGCTCGGCGTTGCGCGATGCCGAGCTGGCGCTCGCTGCCGGTCGGGCACCAGAACGAGAAGTCTCCTGCCGAGAGCGTGCAGCCTGCTGGCGCGCCTGGCGGCGAGCTTCGGCATCTCGGATAATGTCCGCAGCGGGACGTCGTGAAGCAGGACGTTCCTGAGAGCGAGAGGCGACGCGGCGATCAGATTCGGCGAGACGACGGCGAACCTGAGAGCTGGATTCGACAGCGACTTCGTCACGGTGCTGGCGTTGTTTAGCGGCCTTGCGCTGGGTGTTGAGGGATTTCTCCTGGGTGCGGGTGATTTCGAGGTAACGCCACACTGCGATGATGACACAGATAATCATCAAGATCAGCAGCCACGGGAACTGCTGGATGATGGGATATGCGGAGGTCACCAGGCGAGCGCGTTTAGAGGTCGTCGCGGTCGCGCCACCATTTTCGGGATCGGCGAGAGAACCGGTAAACCACGCTGTGAAAAAGGTGACAAGCGCGAACAAAATAGGGATTTGAGCGACGGTAACTACCAGACCGCGAGGAACCACCAACAGTGTTCCGGCCACAGCAGCCACGGCAAAAGCAATGAAGTAGGGCTTGCCAAGCGAACCGTTGGGAACAGAAAAGAGCAAACCAAAAACGCCGGCCAGAAGCATCAGCAACGGCGGCACAAACATTGGCACGCGTGGAAGCAGGGGTTTGTTCCCACTGCCTTTACGGGTTATTGCTGATCTGTTCGACACGAATGCGTATCCTACCGGTTATTAGTGATAAAAACGGGCAAGCCCGGTATAAGAGCCTGCCCGTGTCTTGGAATCTCGCCCTACTTGTTTTTCTTAGAGAAAGGCCCGGAGACGACTTCAGTGACCTTGTGGAAGGCCTTGGTCATCGCTCCCTCTTCCTGCTTGGTCGGACCAGTATCGGAGGAAACCTGACCGGCGGTGCGAGCATCTGCCTTCACAGCGCTCTCTGCAGAGCTGTCGGAGTCATCACCGCCCAGGCGGAACGAAGCCAGTCGGTCGCGCATCGCACGGCCGGCAGCTTCAATTTGAATACCCGAGATCGATCCGGCGTCCGTGGCGAACTCGATGTCCTTTGCGGTCTTGTCGCCCGTACGCAAATCTGTGAGGTCGCCGAGGTAGCGGAACCAGACCGCGACGACTGCGGTGACTGGCACCGCCAGGAAGGCGCCGATGATGCCGAAGATACCGCCACCGAGCAGAACGACCAGCAGGACGATTGCGGCGTGCAAGTCCATAGCCTTGGCCTGCAGGATTGGGGAGAGGATGTTGCCCTCGATTTGCTGGACAGCAATGATGATGAGCAATACGAGGATTGCTGTAGTCAGGCCGTTGGCGACGAGTGCGACTACCACTGCAATGAAGCCGGCGGTGAACGCACCGACAATAGGAATGAAGCCAGCGAAGAAAGTCACCACGGCCAGAACCATTGCCAGCGGCACATTCAAAATTGCAAGACCGGCACCGATGAAGACCGCGTCGATAAGCGAAACGATAGCCTGCGTGCGGATGTAGCCCGACAGCGTGTTCCAGGAGCGGGTGAGCACCTCCGTGAGGTGCCAGCCGAGACGACGTCCGGTCAGGCGGCGGAGCCATGGCAGGAAGTCCTGGCCGTCCTTGATGAAGAAGAACGTCAGAACCAACATTGCCATCAAGGTTACGGCGGCCGAGGAGACCACCGAGATGCCTTGGAAGACTGTGTTGGCGATATCGCCGGAGCGCTCCTGAAGCCATGTGGACCCCTGGTCCAGAGCATCGAGAATCTGCTCATCCTTGACGTTAAATGGCGGGGCCTGAATGATGTTCTGGACTTCCTGAATGCCGTCGGTGAACTGGCGACGCAATTCTGGGAACTGCGACTGCACAGTCGGGGCGAGGAACGCGACAACGCCGCCAAGCACCGCCACCGCGCCTAGGATGACCGTCAGTGCGGCGAGTGCGCGGGGCCAGCGGTGTTTCATCAGGAACACGGCGGGCGGGGCCAGCACCGTGGAGACAATCAGGGCCAACAAAATCGGCAGAACGCCAGCCCAAATCTTTCCCAGAATCATAGCGCTGACGTACAGCGCCGCTGCTGTGATGAGGAAGCGCAGACACCAACCTGCGAACCACCGGGCGCCCTCGCCGATGACGTCGGCGCGGTCGATGGACTCGGAGTCGTTTTCGCTCATAAGCTCATCGAGGTTTTCAGCATCTTCCGGCAAATCCGGTTGCGTTGCCGCTGACTTATGGGCGTCGGAGGGTATAGACAGAGACTGTTCTATACGCAGAGGCTCCGATCCCATTACGTGATCGATAGCGTCTTTTTCGGACTGCGCAGTCCGCTCTTCGCCTTCATTGGGTTTATTGCTCACATATTCATTATGGGGGTTCGCAGGGGATAGGGGGCAACTTCACGAAGCTAGGGCGAGTTCAAATCTGTCTCCCCAAGCCCGTAAGATGGGCAATGTGAGTCTTACACTTGGAATCGTCGGTCTGCCCAATGTCGGAAAGTCAACCCTGTTTAACGCCTTGACGCGCAACGATGTGCTGGCTGCGAATTATCCATTCGCCACCATCGAGCCGAACGTCGGCGTTGTGGAGCTTCCCGATCCCCGTTTGAATAAGCTCGCGGAAATTTACAAATCGAAGCGTATCGTTCCGGCCACGGTGTCGTTTGTGGATATCGCCGGCATCGTCAAGGGCGCGTCCGAGGGCGAAGGTCTGGGTAATAAGTTCCTCGCTAACATCCGCGAGGCTGACGCGATTTGTCAGGTCGTTCGCGTCTTCAACGATGATGATGTCGTGCATGTCGACGGCAAGGTTGACCCGGCCTCTGACATCGGTGTGATTGAAACCGAGCTCATCCTGGCAGATATCCAGACCATTGAAAAGGCGCTGCCGCGGCTGGAAAAGGAAGCCAAAAAGGACAAGGACAAGGTCGGCGAGGTTGAGGCTGCCAAGCAGGCTCTTGCCGTGCTGGAAGAAGGGCGCACTCTCTTCGCTGCTTCCGATGATGTGAAGCTCTCTGCTCTGCGCGAGCTGCACTTGCTCACCGCAAAGCCGTTCCTCTATGTCTTCAATGCTGACGAGGAAGTGCTTGCCGACGAGGACCGCCGCGCGGATCTGGCCGCTGCTGTGGAACCGGCGGACTGTGTATTCCTCGATGCGAAGGCTGAGTCGGACCTGCTGGAGCTGGATGAGGAATCCCGCAATGAGCTGCTGGCCGAAATTGGTCAGACTGAGCCGGGTCTGCATTCGCTTGCTCGCGCTGGTTTCCGCACCCTGGGGCTGCAGACTTACCTGACCGCTGGCCCGAAGGAGTCTCGCGCCTGGACCATTCCGAAGGGTGCTACGGCTCCGCAGGCTGCCGGCGTGATTCACACGGATTTTGAGCGCGGTTTCATTAAGGCCGAAATTGTGTCCTTCAACGACTTGGTTGAGGCCGGCTCAATCGCTGAAGCGAAGGCCAAGGGCAAGGTCCGCCAGGAGGGCAAGGACTACATCATGCACGACGGTGACGTGGTCGAGTTTAAGTTTAACGTCTAGTCGAGTTCCGGTTGAACCTCACGGTAGCATGGCCTCAAACACTCTGTCGGCTGTGAAATGATGCTGGTGGGCGTGTGCGTCTGCCAGCAGATTCATCGGAGTTGCATTCGTGAGGGAAAGGCTGAATTGTGAGTTGGAAGGGGCCGACTGCACTTTTTGCGGCGTGGGTAATCCACGACTTCGAAGAGGCGTTCGCGTTTTCTGCATCCTGCGATCGTCTCGCGGATCGCACTGGTATAGAACAGCTCAGAATCACGCCGCAGCAATCGTGGATCGCCGTGGGGCTGATGGGAATTCTGGTGGCGGCGGCGTGTGGCCGCGGCGTGCGCTCTACCGGTAAGTCGGCGACCTATCGGGCAGTCGTCGCCGGGCTGGAAGCCCACGTCGTGACTCACCTCGGCGGTTCAGTCGCGCAGCGTGGTTACACCGCCGGTGTTGCGACGGTGTTGCCGATCATGCTTCCAGGGGCACTCATGGCGCGTCGAGAACTCCAGCGGGACGGGTGCGAGCTGCGGTTCCGTGACACGGTCAACGGCGTCGCGTTGCTCCTGCCCGCCGCCCTAGTATGCCAGGTGGTAGCACGACTGATCCGTCGGGTGTCCGCGGTAAAGAACTGACCGGAAAAGCAAGAAACGGCATGTCGTGTGAGGTTGGTATCCGCGGCGACGTGGTCGAGTTCAAGTTCAACGTTTAACGCGAGGCGTTAATGACGTTTCGCGTTATTGGGGGGTGTCCCTATGTTTTTGTCAAGTGCCAGACCGATGTTGACGAGCACAGTC